>ENA-UOOR01001300-UOOR01001300.1-fermentation-metagenome-genome-assembly--contig:-NODE-1300-length-30295-cov-2.786905_pt1 | contig 30295 bp, 26 predicted proteins | sample MGYA00245780_ERZ724029 | MGnify/ENA primary metagenome ERZ724029 (study PRJEB28704, sample SAMN03018315) | fermentation metagenome | biome: anthropogenic terrestrial biome; feature: soil; material... | reverse complement strand
GTGATTTTTGAAAACAAGGGTGAGGTCGCCGTGGAGATGCCATTGGCAAGCTTCGTTCCCAGCGAAGGCCTGTTGTTGGACGAGCGGAGCGCTTCGGTCCTGCTGGAGCGCATTGAGCCCGGACAGTCGTATACCATGCGGCTGCACCTGCGCACGCTGGAAACCATGGCCACCCCCCAAGTCACGGTAGAGGTCAGCCTCAAGCATGAATACACGGTGAACGATCAGACGGCCCAAGCCACTGTCACGGAAAAAATATTGGTGCCCGTCGCGCTCAAGCCCAGCGAGGTGAAATCCGCCTCTATGCTGATTGGCCGCGCCGAATTTCCTACCCTCATTGAGGCGGATGCCACCCGGGATGTAACCATCTGGTTTAAAAACACCGGCAATGTGGAACTCAAGAACGTGCTGGCCTCCTATTCGCCATCCGAAGGCATCATGATCTTGGGCAGCTCCAGCTCCACAGCCATCGGCACCCTGGCCCCCGAGGAGTCGCGCAGCATCACGCTGAGCGTGCTGGGCAACCGGGAGATTACCTCCCCCCAGCAGAGCATCCAGGTGGATGCCAAGTACGAGTATGTGACGGAGAAAACACCGCAGCAGGGCTCCGGCAATGAAAAAATTCTGCTGTCGGCTCTCATTAAGGTGAAGTCTGCCGGCGGTGGCGGCGGAGGCAAAAAGCCCAAGCCCGATATCTCCGTGCCCAACATCATCATCAGCAATTACAGCTTTGGGGCGGAGCAGGTGGCCGCCGGGGCAGAGTTCCCGCTGACCATCCGGTTCAAAAACACCAGCGCCATCGTGGACGTGGAGAACATCGTGATGAGCATGGAGACCAGCGAAGGGCTGACCATCACCTCCAGCTCCAACACCGCCTACCTGGCCCGCCTGGGCATGGGGGAGGAATATGAGCGCGTTGTGAAGATGAAGGTGCTGCCCGGCGCCAAGTCCGGCCCCGCCCGCATCGATGTGACCTTCAAGTACGACTACGTGGATGGGGAAAAGCGCAACGCGGTCACCGCCAATGAGAAGCTGTTTATCCCCATCTATCAGCCCGACCGCATGAACATCTCACTGTCGCCCATCACGGACGGACAGGAGGTGGGCAAGGAGGCCACCATCAGCTTCAGCTACATGAACAAAGGCAAGAGCGATGCCGCCAACCTGACTGCCAGCCTGCAGGGCGACATCAAGGCCCTCAGCCGCGTGCAAAATATCGGCAACATCGAACCCGGCCGCAGCGGTACCATCGACTTTATTGTTACGCCCGAAAAGGCGGGCACCGAGAAATTCAGCGTGGTCGCCTCTTATGAGGACGGCAGCGGCCAGACCATTGAGCAGACGTTCCCCGTTAGCCTGACGGTGGCGGAAGCCCCCGAAGTCATGCCCGAAGGTGACTTCCCCATGGAGGAGATGGAAGAGCCCGAGAAGTCCGGCGCGGATAACAAGCTGATGCTGTATGGCCTGGGCGCACTGGTACCGGCGGCCGCCCTTACCGCCATGGCTATCAAACGTGGCCGTGCCCGCAAGCGCAGACAGATGTTTGATGATGGCTTTGATGCCTATGACAAGAAGGCTGATACCGATGAAAAAGCTTGACCTGATGGCCATGTGCCGCCAAAACCTGATGCGGCGCAAGGGGCGCACCTTCCTCACCGTGCTGGGCGTGATGATCGGCGCCTGTGCTATCATCATCATGGTGTCCATCGGCATCGGCATGAAGGAGTCCCAGGAGAAGATGCTCAGCGAGATGGGGGACCTGACCATCATCAACGTCAACCCACCGCCCGCTAACATGAAAAAGGTCCCCGCGATGGATGCCAACCTGCTGCGCACCATCCGGGGCATGCCCGGCGTGGTCTTTGTGACGCCCAAGTTGACGGCGGAGGATGTGACGCTGAAGGTCGTCGCCGGCAAGGATAAGCGCTATGTGTGCGACTACGTCACCGTGGTGGGTATGCAGCGCGATGCCCCGGTCAAGCTGGGCTATAAGCTTATCGAGGGCGGCCAGCTCAAAGAACGCAAGGGCAGCGTGCTGCTGGGCGAAAACTTTGCCTACCTGTTTCGGGATACCAAGCGGCCGGAAGGCCGCAACATGGTGGATACCAGCAGCATGTACATGATGGAGGAGGGCCAGCAGGCGACCGAAAAGCCGACACCTTACTTCGACCCCCTGAAGACTCCTTTGGAACTGGTGGTGGAGACGACCGTCAATGGCAAAACCCAGACCAAGAGCTACCCCCTCAAGCCCGAAGGCAAGTTAAAGGAGGACTACGCCAAGGGCGGCGAGACTGCGGACGGCATGCTGCTCTTTGACGAGGAGCTGTCGCGCATCCTCACGGAGGCCAGGCGCGGCACCGAGGCCGCGAACCGCAAGTCCAAGGGATATCCTCAGGTTATTGTTAAGGTGAAGGACATCAGCCGGGTAGCTGAGGTAGAGAACCAAATCAAGCAAATGGGCTATGTGACCAACTCCATGGAATCCATCCGCAAGCCCATGGAAAAGGAAGCCCAGGAAAAGCAGATGATGCTGGGCGGGCTGGGGGCCATCTCCTTGCTGGTGGCGGCGCTGGGCATCACCAACACCATGATCATGTCCATCTCCGAGCGCACCCGTGAGATTGGCATCATGAAGGCGCTGGGCTGCAAGATTGACGACATCCGCACCCTGTTTCTGCTGGAGGCAGGCAGCATCGGCCTGATAGGCGGGTTTGCCGCCATCGCGACCAGCCTGCTCATCTCCTCCATTCTCAACGTGGTGCAGAGCAAGCAGACGCTGGAATCTGTGGAACAGCTGATGCAAATCCTCACCACCCCGGGCAGCCGCATGTTGGTCATCCCGCTGTGGCTCATCGGGTTCTCCCTGGTGTTCTCGGTGTTCATCGGCCTGTTCTCCGGCTTTCACCCCGCCAACAAGGCCGTGCGCATCCCCGCATTGGAGGCCATCAAATCCGAGTAACCCCGTGCGTCCCGCCAATATGGTGTGTTTTTACCTCATGAATGACATTGATTAAACCTTCGTTTTGGGGTATAATCAATCGGCTGAATCCTGCCTTCAGGGCCCAAGCCCCGAAGGCAGTCATTTTAAAGGAGGAGAAAGCGCTTATGTCCAAGTACGTCTACCTGTTCCGAGAAGGAGACGCATCCATGAGAAACCTGCTGGGCGGCAAGGGAGCCAACCTGGCGGAAATGACCAACATCGGGCTGCCGGTGCCCCAGGGCTTCACCGTCACCACCGAGGCCTGCACCCGTTATTATGCCGATGGCAAGACCATCGCCCCCGAAATCGAGCAACAGATTTATGACGCACTGGCCATCACCGAGAAGGAAGCCGGCAAGAAGTTCGGCGACATGGAGAACCCCTTCCTGGTGTCGGTTCGCTCCGGTTCGCGCGCCTCGATGCCCGGCATGATGGATACCATCCTCAACCTGGGCCTCAACGACGTGGCCGTGCAGGGCCTGGCCCGGCTGACCGGCAACGAGCGCTTTGCCTACGACAGCTACCGCCGCTTCATCCAGATGTTCTCTGACGTCGTCATGGAAGTGGACAAGCAGAAGTTCCACCACGCGCTGGAGGCCGTCAAGCAGGAGAAGGGCGCCAAGGGTGATACCGACCTGACGGCTGAGGACCTCAAGGAGGTTGTGCGCCGCTACAAGCAGATTTACCGCGAAGCCAAGGGCGAGGATTTCCCCCAGGACCCCAAGCAGCAGCTGATGGGCGCCATCCAGGCCGTGTTCCGCAGCTGGGATAACCCGCGCGCCATCTACTACCGCCGCATGAACGACATCCCCGGCGATTGGGGCACCGCCGTCAACGTGCAGGGCATGGTGTTCGGCAACATGGGCGAGGATTCGGGAACGGGCGTTGCCTTCACCCGCAACCCCTCCACCGGCGAAAAGAAGCTGTACGGCGAGTACCTGATGAACGCCCAGGGCGAGGACGTGGTGGCCGGTATCCGCACCCCCCACCCCATGGCTGACATGGAAGTGGATATGCCGGAGCTGTACAACCAGTTCATCGACTATGCCACCACCCTGGAAAAGCACTACCGCGACATGCAGGACATGGAGTTCACCATCGAAAAGGGCAAGCTCTACATGCTGCAGACCCGCAACGGCAAGCGCACCGCCGCCTCCGCAGTCAAGATTGCCGTTGACCTGGTGGGCGAGGGCATGATTACCGAGGACGAGGCTGTGCTCAAGGTGGAGCCCAAGCAGCTGGATACCCTGTTGCACCCCAACTTTGACGCCAACGCCCTCAAAACCGCCGAGAACATCGCCACCGGCCTGCCGGCTTCCCCCGGCGCCGCTGCCGGCGAGCTGTACTTCACCGCCCACGAGGCCGCTGCCGCCGGCAAGGCTGGCAAGGCCGTCATCCTGCTGCGCGATGAGACCACGCCCGAGGACATCGAGGGCATGGACCTGGCAAAGGGCATCCTGACTGCCCGCGGCGGCATGACCAGCCACGCGGCCGTTGTTGCCCGCGGCATGGGCCGTCCGGCCGTGGTCGGCTGCGGCGCCCTGGTCATCAACGAGGAAAAGAAGACCCTGACCGTGGGCGGCAAGACCTTCCACGAGGGCGACAACGTATCGCTGGACGGCAGCACCGGCAAGGTGTACGCCGGCCTGGTGCCCACGGTGGAGACCACCGTCACCGGCGACTTCGCCACCCTGATGGGCTGGGCGGACAAGGCCCGCACCCTCAAGGTGCGCACCAACGCCGATACCCCCCGCGACACCAAGCAGGCGGTGGACTTTGGCGCCGAGGGCATTGGCCTGTGCCGCACCGAGCACATGTTCTTTGAGGCTAGCCGCGTCAAGGCCATGCGCGAGATGATTCTGGCCGACAACGCCGAGCAGCGCAAGGCCGCCCTCAACAAGATTCTGCCCATGCAGCAGAAGGACTTTGAGGAGATGTTCATCGCGCTGGATGGCCGCCCGATGACCGTACGCTATCTGGATCCGCCGCTGCACGAGTTCCTGCCCCAGGAGAGCATGACGGCCGAAATCGCCGACATCGCCAAGGAGCTGAACACCACCAGCGACAGCATCGTGGAGAAGATCAACCAGTTGCACGAGTTCAACCCCATGATGGGTCACCGTGGCTGCCGCCTGGCCGTCACCTACCCCGAAATCGCTGAGATGCAGACCCGCGCGGTGCTGCAGGCCGCCCTCAAGGTGCGCAAGGAAAAGGGCATCGATGTGAAGCCCGAAATCATGATTCCGCTGGTGGGCACCGTCAAGGAGCTCAAGTTCGTCAAGGAGATCGTGCTGGAGACGGCCGAGAAAATCTTTGCCGAGCAGGGCGAAAAGATTGACTTCCAGGTTGGCACCATGATCGAAATCCCGCGCGCCTGCGTGGTGGCCGATGAGATTGCCAAGGAAGCGGAGTTCTTCTCCTTTGGCACCAACGACCTCACCCAGATGACCTTCGGCTTCAGCCGTGACGATGCGGGCAAGTTTCTCAATGCCTATTATGAGAAGAAGATCTACGAGTCCGATCCCTTTGCCCGCCTGGATCAGGTCGGCGTGGGCAAGTTGGTGGAGCTGGCTGTAGAGCTGGGCCGCAAGGTCCGCCCGGACATCAAGCTGGGCATCTGCGGCGAGCACGGCGGCGACCCCTCCACGGTGGAGTTCTGCCATAACGTTGGCCTCAACTACGTGAGCTGCTCGCGCCTGGCAGCTGCCCACGCCGCCATCAAGGAAAAGCAGGCGAAGAAGTAAAGTTCGCATCATCCCCAATAGCCAATCCCCGCGAAGATTCGCGGGGATTGCTCTGTACGCGGTTTGATGACAAGTGTCATATTCCCTTGTATAATAGCCCCAGCATACGAAAGAGAGACCATCTACCATGAGCAAGAAAGACCAGGACGCCCGCCGACTGGAAATCATCCGCCTGCAAAACCAGGTGATCCGCGAGATGACCGAGCGAGGCATCACCGGCATCGGGGAGGATTTGTGGGGCATGCGGGCAGAGATAGAGAACCTGCCCGAGGTGACGCCGCCGCCGGGCTACCCGGAGGTACCGTCTATCGACTTCACCGGCAAGCAGGACGGTCAAAAGCCGTCCGAGCAGCAGAAGGAGCAGGCCGCCCCCGCGCAGGAGAAAGCCCCCGAGAAGGAGGACATCAACAAGCTGCGCGAGGAACTGAACAGCCTGATCGGCCTGGACCTCATCAAGAAAGAGGTCGAGGGCCTGATTAACCTGGTAAAGGTGAACCAGATGCGGCGCGAGCATGGCCTCAAGGTGGAGGACCTTAGCCTGCACATGGTATTCAGCGGCAATCCCGGCACCGGCAAGACCATGATTGCCCGCCTGATGAGCCGCATCTACCACAGCTTGGGCATCCTCAGCCGTGGACACCTGGTGGAGGTGGACCGCAGCGGCCTGGTGGCGGGCTATGTGGGCCAAACGGCCATCAAGACCCAGGAAGTGGTGCAAAAGGCGCTGGGCGGCGTGCTGTTTATCGACGAAGCCTACGCGCTGACTACCCGCGGCCCGCAGGATTATGGTCAGGAGGCGGTGGAGACGCTGCTCAAGGCCATGGAGGACCACCGGGACGACCTGGTGGTGATTGTGGCCGGCTATGTAGAGCTGATGAACGACTTTGTGCATGCCAACCCCGGGCTGGAGAGCCGCTTCAACCGCTTTATGTATTTCCCGGATTACACGCTGGATGAAATGATGGGCATCTTTGACCTGCGCTGCCGAAATGCCGGCTACACGCTGGCGCCCGAAGCGCGGGAGCGCCTGCGGGAGATCATTCGGGAGGAGTCGGAGGACAACATCGGCTTTGGCAACGCCCGCGGCGTGCGCAACCTGTTTGAGCAGGCCATCGCCCGGCAAGCCAATCGCCTGGCCGCGATGGAGACCGTCACCCGCGAGCAGCTGATGGAGATCCGCGCTGAGGATTTGGAGGACGCGGAAGAGACTGATGAGCCCAAGGACGAGCCCGAGAACGAGGAAGAAATCTCCGTGCCGGACCAGTTGAGCGTGCAGGGCGAGCCGCAGACGTAATGCCCGCTGCAGCTACCGGATGCGGCCCGTGAAGTTGCAGCACTCACAGCCCTCGCCCATGCAACAGCCGCAGGTGCCCGGGTTGTCGCGCATGTATTGCGCCCAGTCAAAGCCAGCGTCGCTGGCGTTCACCGCGCGGGTGAACATCCGTTTCACCGCGGGCAGCTCTTCCTGGTTTTTCTTGGCGTCGCCCGAAAACAGAAGCAGCTGCATGCTGGGTGATGCGACGCCCGTCTCCTCCAGGGCGTGCGTGCGCTGGAAGATTTTTACCCGCTGGGCAATGTCATTGGTATAATGGGGCGTGAGGGCGGCACCCGGGCGCAGGTAGCCCAGGGCCTGCAATCGCTCCTTGAGGGCGAGGACGGCTTCGCCCCGGTCACCCACTTTCAGCGGTTGGTAGGCCAGGGATTCCGGCGGGTCGTCCGTCACCGTCAGAAACTCGGTGCGTACATAGCCCTCCTGCTCCTGAACGGAGATATGGCTATACTCGCCCTCCTTGCCCAACACCAGCACCAGCGTATCTGGCCGTAGCTTGGTGATTACCTTGGCACTTGCCTTGGGTGTCGCGCGCAGGTTGAGGGTGCCGCTGGCGGTGGTGACGCGGGCCACCACGGGTGATAATGGCTGGGCGGCCAGGCCGGGCAGCGCCAGCAGCAGGCAGAGCAGAAGCGATACGAGGGGCTTTATGATACGCATGGGGCCTCCTGGGTCGATGGCTTTCGCCGGGATTTCAGTCCTTCGAAGCATAGCGGGCCATACCCCGCTTGTCAAACATTTGGCGCATGATGGGGGTTATATCATGATTGATTTTCGCAACGACTATGCCCAAGGCGCGCACGAGCAGGTGCTGGGCGCGCTGGCGGGTCTTGCCGGGCAGGGGTTTTCCAGCTATGGGGAGGATGACCTGTGCCGCGCCGCGCAGGAGCGCGTGCGCCGCTTGACCGGCCAGCCGGGGGCAGCACTATACTTCCTGTCCGGCGGCACCCAGGCCAACCTGACGGTCATCGCCTCCATCCTGCGGCCGCATCAGGGCGCGGTGGCGGCGGACACCGCCCACATCGCCGCCCATGAGACCGGGGCCATCGAGGCCACTGGCCACAAGGTGCTCACGCTGCCGCACCGGGATGGCAAGGTGAACCCGGATGATATCGAGCGGATGGTGGCCGCCCACTACGCGGACGACAGCTTTGAGCATACGGTGCAGCCCGGCATGGTGTATATCTCCAACACCACGGAGCTGGGCAGCATCTACACCGCGCGGGAGCTGGAGGGCATCAGCCGGGTGTGCCGGGCGCGCGGGCTGCCGCTGTACCTGGATGGCGCGCGGCTGGGCTACGCCCTGGCCAGCGAGGGCAACGACCTGACGCTGGCAAAGGTGGCCGCCCTGTGCGATGCCTTCACCATCGGGCTTACCAAGCAGGGCGCGCTGTTTGGCGAGGCAGTGGTCATCGTCAACCCGGCGCTGCAAAAGGATTTCCGCTATATCATCAAGCAGCGCGGCGGCATGCTGGCCAAGGGCTGGCTGATGGGCGCGCAGTTCGAGGCGCTGATGAGCGATGATTTGTACGGCCGGCTGTCTCGCCACGCGGTGGGGCTGGCCATGCGCCTCAAGCATGGCCTGCGGGAGATGGGTGTCCCGTTCCTGAGCGATTCGCCCAGCAACCAGCAGTTCCCCATCTTGCCAAATGATGTGATTGTTGCCCTGCGCCGGCAGTTCGCCTTCCATGCCATTGAGGTGGTGGACGAAAGCCATACCGGCGTGCGGTTTTGCACCAGCTGGTATACCAACCCCGCGGATGTTGAAGCGCTGCTGGCCGCGCTTGCGGAGCATATCGTTGATTCCAGATCATGAGGGTCGGGGCTATAGAATTCTTTAGCTCTCATTGCGAGTTGACTGCGGCTCATCGATAGGATAGCATTCAAGTAGAAGGGTTCACCTTACCGCTGGACATGCCGGTTCGCCCGGTTCCAGTCTTGAACGGAAGGCAGAACCCTTTTCGCTGTTCTGATATGTAGCCAAAGAATTTGCGTTGAATTATAACCAAACAATGGCCACTTTGCTATATCTGGTATACCCCTCCCTTTACTTTACACAACATATACCATCGCTTCATGTAAAATTCATCATTTGTCATGGATTCTTCACATCAATTCGTGTATAATGCAGCCAATGAAAACTGGAAAAGGAGGGCAGCGCACCCACACACAGGATTTTGGTTTTGAAAGGACGGAATACTGCATGCACGACAGAAAGATATTTGTGTTGGATACCAGCGTATTGGCGGACTTTCCCCACGCCATCTACGCCTTTGACGATAACGATGTGTGCATTGCCGATGTTACGCTGGAGGAGCTGGACTCCCTCAAGGCGCGCGGCAATGAGACCGGCGCCAACGCCCGCGCTGCCATCCGCATGATCGAAGCCCTGCGCCAGGAGGGAGACCTGACGGAGGGCATTTTGCTGCCCGGTGGCGGCACCTTCCACATTGAGCTCAACCACAAGAAGGCCCCGCTGCCCGAATCCTGGGACGACAACAAGCCGGATAACCGCATCATCCGCGTGTGCGTGGGCCTCAGCCGCAGGGCGCGGCAGGTGATTCTGGTCAGCAACGACGTGGGGCTGCGCATCAAGGCCGCGGCGGTGGGCGTGCCGGCGGAGGAATACCGCGCCGGGCAGATTATCCCCAAGCTTAACAAGCAGTACACCGGCCGTTGTGTGCTGCGCGCGCCGCGCGACCTGATGGATGCGTTCAACGCCGAGGGCACGCTGACCCGCGAGCAGACGATGGCCATCGCGGGGGATATGCCGCTCAATGAAAATCAGTTCGCGCTTTTGCAGTGCCTGGATGACGAGCGCTATACGGCGCTGGGCCGCGTGGAGGAGGGCTGCCTGGTGGCCCTGCTCAACGTGCACGAGAAGATGTATGGCGTTGTGCCGCGCAATGTGGGCCAGCGCTTCATGCAGGAGGCGCTGCTGATGCCGGTGGAGCGCGCGCCGCTGGTCATCCTGAAGGGGTCGGCCGGCACCGCCAAGACATTTTTCGCCATTGCGGCGGGACTGTGGCAGATCAACCGCCGTCACCAGTTTTCCCACGTGCTGGCCGTGCGCCCCAACATCAAGTTTGATGAGGAGATTGGCTTCCTCAAGGGCACGGAGGAGGAGAAAATCGCCCCCCTCATGCGCCCCATTGTGGACAACATACAGGCCCTCTTCCCCGGCGACCCCATGATGCCCGAAAAGCTGGAGGACTACGGCACCATCGTCTACCAGGCCATGGCCTTCATGCGCGGCCGCAGCATCACCGATACGTGGATCATCGTGGATGAGGCCCAGAACATGACGCCCACTCAGGCCTTTGGCATCATCAGCCGGGCGGGCGCAGGCACCAAGATTGTGCTGGCCGGCGACCCTACCCAGATTGACAACCCCTACCTGGACGCCACCAACAATGGCCTGGTCTACGCGGCGGAAAAGATGAAGGACAGCCCGCTATGTTGGCAGATTACGCTGGAGGACAGCGAGTGCGTGCGCAGCCCGCTGGCGCGGGAAGCCGTGCGCCTGATGCGCATGAAGGGGCAGCAGGAGGGCTGAGGGCAATTAACCCACTTGCATTGACCGACCATGTTTTGCCCTACACGCCCGGATGGATAACGCGAATCCTTCCGGGCGTTCTCCTTTATAACGACCGCGTTATACGCTCTGCTTGCGCCCCGCACCAATCCATGATACACTGCCGGATGTGAGAATGATTCTCAAATGTGGGAGGGACATGGCGGACTATCGCACCAGGCAGCGGGATGAGGTGCTGGGCTATATGCGCCGGCACAGCGAGCGCGCCATGACGGCGGCCGAGCTGGCCGATGCCCTGCGCCGGGAAGGCGGCGATGCCGCGCCCGGCAAGAGCACCGTGTACCGGCTGCTGTGCAGGCTTGCCGACCAGGGGCTTATCAAGCGGCTGCCCCGGGCGGGTGCGCGCGCGCAGGCCTATCAGATGGATGGGCACCAAAGCTGCGGCGACAGCCTGCACCTCAAGTGCGTGCGATGCGGACGGCTGACCCACCTGACACACGAGCAGACCGCGCCGCTGGCCGGGATGCTGCGGCAAAGCCATTCCTTTGACATTGACGAGGCGCAGACCACATTGTACGGCCGCTGCGCCCAATGCGACCATCAACAGGGAGGGCGGCATGGGCAATAAACGCCTGGCGGCCCTTGTGGTGGCCGCGCTGATATGCCTGATGCTGGTGGGGGCGGCGGGCCACGCTGTGCACCACCTGGGGCATGGGCACGCCTGCGCCGAGTGCCCCGCCTGTACAGAGATATCGCACTGGGGCAGCTTGCTGCGGCGCGTTGTGCAGGCCTGGCTGCTGATGATGGGGGCCCTGGTCGCGTTGCGCGGCGTGACGGTGATGGGGGATTCCGGGCAGCTGATGCTGCCCGCGCCTACACCGGTGGCCCTCAAGGTGAAAATGACGGATTGAGACCTCCGATGGCCCAATTGGGCACATGGCTGAACCTTGAAATTGGCATGAAAAATCGGAGGAATATATGTTTAAGAAATTGGCCGCGTTGATGGCCGTTGTGATGTTGCTGTCTGTCGCCTTGGCGCCTGCCATGGCCGAAAAGAATGAAAAATTGAAGATTGTCGCCACCACCTTCCCCAGCTACGACTGGCTGCGCCAGATATTGGGCGAGCGCGAGCAGGAGGTGGAGCTGTCGCTGTTGCAGGACAGCGGCATTGACCTGCACAACTTCCAGCCCACGGCGCAGGACTTTGTGAAGGTATCCTCGGCCGACCTGTTTGTGTACATCGGCGGCGTCTCCGACGGCTGGGTGGACGACGCCATCGGCGAGGCGCACAACAAGCACGCGCTGGCCGTCAACCTGATGGACGCCATGGGTGACGCCGTGAAACAGGACGTCACCGTGGAGGGTATGCAGGAGAGCGCCCATGCCCACAGCCATGATGACCACGACCACGAGCACGAGGCGGAAGCCACGCACGATCATGAGCACGAACACGAGCATGAGGCGGAAGCCGCGCACGACCACGAGCACGAAGCGGAAGCCGCGCACGACCATGAGCACGACCACGAACACGAGCATGAGGGGCGCGAGCACAATCACGCGGATGAGCACATTTGGCTGTCGCTGCGCAACGCCAAGGTGCTGGTGGCGGCCCTAAAGGACGCCCTGGTGCAGGCGGATGGCGGGCATGCCGCGGTGTACGAGGCCAATGCCGCCGCCTATATCGCCAAGCTGGAGGCGCTGGACAAGGAATACGCCCAGGCGGTGGCCCAGGTAACTGAGCCTGTGCTGCTGTTTGGTGACCGGTTCCCCTTCCGCTACCTGATGGACGACTATGGCATCACCTATTACGCGGCGTTTGCCGGATGCTCGGCCGAGACCGAGGCCAGCTTCAAGACCGTGGCTTTCCTGGCGGGCAAGACGGATGAGCACAAGCTCAAGGCTGTGCTTACGCTGGATGGCTCCGACCAGGCCATCGCCAAGGCGGTCATCAACGCCACCGGCCCGCGCGACCAGCAGCTGCTGACGCTCAACGCCATGCAGTCCATCGGCGCGCAGGACATTGCGAATGGCATCACCTATCTGGATATCATGCAGGACAACCTGGCCGTAATGCGCCAGGCGCTGTAACCCAACCATCAGCCCTGCCGCGGATGGCCATCGCGCCGCCCGCGGCAGGGCCTTCGGGCGTGTTGAACCGATACGCCGCCATAGAAAGGGACATCATGACGCTGCTCACCTGTGAAAACCTCACGCTGGGGTATGAGGGCCGGCCGGTGGTCGAGAACCTCGATTTTACCGTGCAGGCGGGGGAATACCTGTGCATCGTGGGGGAAAACGGCTCCGGCAAGACCACGCTGATGAAGACCATCCTGGGCCTGCAGGCACCCATCTCGGGCAAAGTCACCACCTCCGGCGGGCTGAGCCGACGGGAGATTGGCTACCTGCCCCAGCAGACCGTTGCCCAGCGGGATTTTCCCGCCTCCGTGATGGAGGTGGCGCTGAGCGGCTGCCTGAACAAGAACGGCTGGCGGCCCTTCTACACGAAGGCGCAAAAGCAGCGTGCCGCCCAGGCGCTGGACCGCCTGGGCATCGCGTCCATCAGCCGCAAGTGCTACCGGGAGCTATCCGGCGGCCAACAGCAGCGCGTGCTGCTGGCCAGGGCGCTGTGCGCGGCGGACAAATTGCTGCTGCTGGACGAGCCCGCCGCAGGGCTTGACCCCACCATCACGGAGGAGCTGTACCGCCTCATCGCGTCCCTCAATCGGGATGGCATGACGGTGATGATGATATCCCACGATATGCAGGCGGCCGTGCAGTTTGCCACCCGTATCCTGCACATCGCCCGCCGACCCCTGTTCTGGGGCCCCACGCAGGAGTACCTGGACAGCGACATCGGGCGGCTGTACGCCCTCAAGGAGGCCACGCGATGAGCCAGATGATGACAACGCTGGGCTTTTACTTTCAGTACCCCTTTGTGCGCTACGCGCTGATTGTAGGCGTGGCGGTGGCGCTGTGCGCTTCGCTGCTGGGCGTGGTGCTGGTGCTCAAGCGGTTTTCCTACATCGGCGATGGCCTCAGCCACATTGCCTTCGGCGCCATCGCCCTGGCCACGGCGCTGCGTATTGCCAACCAGATGGTGCTGGTGCTGCCGGTCACCATCCTGTTCGCGGTGCTGCTGCTGCGCGGCGGCCAACGCATGAAAATCAAGGGAGACGCTGCCCTGGCCATGCTGTCGGTCAGCTCGCTGGCGATCGGCTACATGCTGCTCAATGCCTTTCCGGCGACGGCTAATATATCCGGTGACGTGTGCACCACGCTGTTTGGCTCTACCTCCATCCTCACCCTCAGCCGGGGGGAGGTATGGCTCAGCCTGGGGCTGTCGCTGACGGTGGTCGTCATCTTCATCGCGCTGTATCACCGCATATTCTCCGTCACCTTTGATGAGGACTTTGCCACGGCCACCGGCACGCGGGCACAGGCGTACAATATGCTCATCGCCGTGGTCATCGCCACCGTGGTGGCCCTGGCGATGAACCTGGTGGGCTCGCTGCTTATCGCGGCGCTGCTCATCTTTCCGGCGCTGTCGGCCATGCGCGTGTTTCGCAGTTTCAAGGGCGTCACCCTCTGTTCGGCGGTGGTATCGGTGGTTTGCGCATTAACGGGTATACTGGTGTCAATCCTGGCCGGCACGCCGGTTGGGGCCACCATCGTGATAGCCAACCTGGCTTGCTTTTTGATGTTCACCCTGTTCGGCCTGGTTGCCAGAAGGAGAATTGCCGCATGAAGAAAACCTTGATACTGCCCCTGATGCTGGTTGCCGCACTGCTGCTTGGCGCTTGCGCCCCGGCGGGTACGCCCTCGGGCGTGCTGCCCCAGGCGCAGGCAGCCGGTGTGGACAGCGTGTTGCCTGCCCCCCTGGCCACGCTGGCACCCGCACCCCAACCGCAGGCGACACCTCCCGCCGTGGTGCTGCCGCCGGTGGAACTGGCCCCCATGCCGCAGGTGGACCTCACCGGCTTTGGCTACGCCATGGCCTATGCCGCCCTATACGACATGGCCGCCAACCCGGACCCGCATGTGGGCAAGACCATGAAGGTCAGCGGCACCTACTACGCCACCGTGATGCCCGAAACGCAGGAGGTGGTGCACCTGGTGCTGGTGGTGGACAACACCGGCTGCTGCGAGGCGGCGCTGGAGTTTGTGGTGACCGGCGGCCCCCACACGCCGGAAGATTTCCCGACCAACAACAGCGAAATTGAGCTGACCGGCCTGTTTGGCATCATAGAATCGGGCGGCAACCGCTACCCCTTGCTGACTGTCAACGAAATCAAGGTACTCAAGGACGCGAAGGCGAGCTGAGCGCCTATGCGCCAAAGGCCGCCCGTTATCATTCGGGCGGCCTTTGGCATACACAAAACCGGATGCCCGAAAAGGCATCCAGCCAGACTGTCAAAGAAGTATAATCAGGGAGGTATCGGAGGGCGGAGCCCTCTGATGGTAATCCGCCCCAGCGACATGCGCGGTGGGGCGGAAGGCCTGGCAAAGCCAGGGTTTCCTTGCCATCCGCCGCCCGGGAACGAAGTGAGAGGCGGATGGCCCATCGTTCCTTCCCGTCAAGAAACCAGCGGTTTATTGACGAAATAACCGGATGCCCTTTTGGGCATCCGGCGAAGGAGGGGGAGGAAAACGGGTCGTTTGCTTAGGGTAGCTTACTTCTCTTCGGGGGTGAGCACCACGCTGGCGTTGACCTCTTCATCGGAGGGCTTGTCACCGCCGATGGACTTGATGGAGGTGAGCATGCTCTTCACCTTGCCCACATTCTCCCAGTACTCGGCCGACTCGGGGTTGACCTTGATGAGGGTCAGCTGTGGGTCATCATACTCCAGCTCGAAAAATTTGCCCAGCCACTTGTTCCACAGGCGCTTCTTGAGGGGCAGGTCCTCCACCAGCTCGGCGGTGCCGCTCAGCGACAGGTGCCCCTTGCCGCAGAAGGCCACGTTGACGCGGGAGTCCTTCTTGATTTCGGCGTACTTGGCCGTGTCCTTGGTGGTGACGAACCACAGCGTGCCGTCAAATTCGGCTTCCTGCAGTTTCATCGGGCGGGAAATCAGCTTTTCGCCGTGCACGGTGGTGACCATGGGGGTGTCGTTATCATCCATGATGCCGCGAATCTTTTCCAGCTTATCCTGCTGGGTGACGGGCACTTCAACCTTCTTCTCTTCCTGCTTGGGCTCCTTCACGGGGGCCTGCTTGTTTTCCATCTTCTTCTCGTTTATCGTCTATCTCCTTTCGGATGTCCGTTTCGGGGCTTGTTTCGCTTGGTCTGCCTGTTTTATACCCCGGTCGCGGACGGCTTAAACGGAAGAATAATGACCAAAAAATCTATACTCCTTTGTATATCGTTAAAGAATCAGGGTCAGCAGGTAGTAGTACCCCACCGCGACCACCAGAAAGATGCCCACCACCGGCAGCGTCTTTCTGACCAGTGCTACTAAGGAGCTGCGGTAGTATTCAGCGACCACCGACAGGCAGATATGCGTGGGGGTCACCTGGGCCGCGATATAGCTCATGCACATCAGCAGCGTCAGCAGCGCAAGCCCGCTGCCCGGCGTGGCAAACGCAAGGGGGATCATCACCGCCACCATCGCCTGGGTGCCGGCAATCAATGTGCCTACCAGCATCGTCAGCCCCAGCAGCAAATCCGCCGGCACGGGCAGCCCGGCGAACAGCTGGGGCAGCTGATCGAGCACACCCGCGTAGGTGAGCAGCTCCTTGAATATCATGATGATGATGGTGTTGACGATGAGCTTGGTCTCAAACGCGCTGCGGAACATGGGCTTGAGCTCCTGCCAGGTGAATCGGTCGATGAATACGTTGGCCAGGATGATGCCCACCACAATCACATAGATGGGCAGGGGCAACACCAGAATCAGCGCCACCGACAGCAGGATGCTCCACAGGCAGCGCAGCAGCGCGACAGCAGCCGTACGGCGCGCGGCTTTTGTAGCCCGGCCTTCCGCCCCGCGGCTTACCTTGCGCACATAGAACAGGTGTCCCAGGTAAAACAGCACCAGCACCATGGGCAGCATGGCCGCCAGGAAGGGCAGCGCCTGCTGCCCGGACAGTTGCAGCGCCAGCAAAATGGTGGTATAGGTGGGCAAGAAAGCCTCGGAGATATGCCGGTAGTAGCTGGAGACAAACATCCGCTCATCGCGATCAAGCTCTTCCCCGGCCAGCCTATCCACAATGGGGGCGGCAATCAGCACCGCGCCCACCGAGGGCATCATGCCGATGACAAAGGGGGTGAGCATCAGGTTAATGCGCCGGTTGCCCACCAGGCGGGACAGCGCCGCCTCCGCCTGGGTCAGCCGGTCGCGCTTTTGCAGCATGCGCTGCAGGAATGTGATGGTGTAGAAGGACAGCACCATGTTGACTGTGGCACTGCCCGTCAGCCCGCGCAGCAAAATGCCGCCCAGGTCGGGCAGCGGCACGCCGTACAACAATATGCCCACGATGGTGGCCGCGCCCAGGGATTGGTATAACGGCCGCTTGAGCCACACGCCCACCACGATGACGGCAAATACAATCAGCAGAGAAACCATAGGCTACCTCACTGCGACAAATGATTGCGCCAACCCCGACGCAATTTTTCTGTGGTATGCGGACAGCTCGTCAGATGACCCAGCGGCCGTTGACCAGCAGCGGCACGCGGCTTCCGTCCTTTTGCACGCCCGTCACGTTCAGCGAAGGGCCGCCGACCATGAAATCCACATGCGTGATGGAGTGATTCATGCCGGCCTGCTTTTTCTCGTCCGGGCTCATCTCCTTGCCCCGGACGTGGTTTTCGGCGTAGGCGCTGCCCAGTGCGAAGTGGCAGGAGGCGGTTTCGTCAAACAGCGTATTTTTGGGCCACCAGCGCCACCTCGCCCAGCCTGCGGGCGCCCTCATCGGTCTCCAGGATATCCTTGAGGATTTCCTGCCCGGCGGTGGCGGCATAATCCACCACCGCGCCATCGCGGAAGGTGAAGCGCATCCCCTCAATCAGCCGCCCCCGGGTGGACAGGGGCATGGTGGCGGCCAGCGTGCCGTTGACCCTGTAGGCGTGGGGCATGGTGAATACTTCCTCGGTGGGGATATTGGGCATGAACCGTTCCCCCTTGGGGCTGACGGAGGAGCCGCCCATCCATCGGTGCCCCTCGGGCAGGTATACCTCCAGGTCGGTGCCGGGCCCTTCAAACAGCAGCTTGTCAAAGGCGTAGCCGTTGAGCAGCTCCTCGTGGGCGCGCAGCTGCTGCTCGTGCGCCGTCCAGGCGGCCACCGGGTCATCCTGATCCACCCGCGTCACATGGAATATGCTGGCCCACAGGCGCTCCATCGCCGCCTGCTCGCCAAGCTGCGGAAACACCGCCTTGGCCCAGGCGGGGGAGGGCAGCGCCGCGATGGACCACTTGACCCGGTTTTCCATCACATACTTCATCACGCGCTCGCCGGCGATGGACGTCACCTTTTGCCAGCGGCTGATGCGGCCGGGGTCCACTTCCTTGAGCAGCTCGGGGTTAGTGGCGGACAGGCTCAGCAGGTGAAAGTTGCTGAGGTAGGCGCCTTCGGTAAAATCCGTGAAGAAGGCCGGGTACTCGTCAAATGCAGCATCGGGCGCCAGCTCAAAGCGGGCTAGCGTCAGCGCGTCATCCGAGAACACCGGGTATATCTGGTGCACGCCCAGGGCATAGGCCTGGCGGGCAATCTCGCGCGCCAGGGGCAGGCCGTGCTCGTCCAGCCGCAGCAGGATGTTGTCGCCCGGCTGTATGTTCAGCCCCACCTTCAAAATCAGCTCAGCGTATTTGCGCAGGTTTTGTTGCAGGTCCATGGTGTCCTCCTGTAATGCATGCGTTTTTCAGTTAACTCCGCCCATTATACAGGCAAAGCGGGCGATTTGGAAATGCCCTGCGGCGTGAAATGTATCAAAGAGCGCACCGCCCTTTCGAGCGGTGCGCGTATGAGTTAGGTTCCGTTATGCTTAGCTGATGCTTAGTACATCCCACCCATGCCGCCGCCGGGGGCGGGGGCTGCCGGTTCGGGCGCGGGGATATCGGTGACGAGGCTCTCGGTGGTCAGCATCATGGCGGCGACGCTGGCGGCGTTCTGCAGCGCGCTGCGGGCTACCTTGGTCGGGTCGATGATGCCGCGGTCGATCATGTCCACATACTCACCCTTGAGCACATCGTAGCCGTAGCCGGTCTTGCTGCTGCGGGCGATGGTGTCGATGATGATGCTGCCTTCGATGCCGCCGTTGGCAGCGATCTGGCGGATGGGCTCTTCCATGGCGCGCAGGATGATGTTGATGCCGGTCTTGGCGTCACCAGCGTGCTTGCCAAGCAGGTCGCGCACCTTCTGGGTGGCGTTGAGCAGCGCTACGCCGCCGCCGGGCACGATGCCCTCTTCCACGGCTGCGCGGGTGGCGGCCAGGGCGTCTTCGATGCGCATCTTGCGCTCTTTCATCTCCACTTCGGTGGCCGCGCCAACCTGAATGACGGCAACGCCGCCGGACAGCTTGGCCAGGCGCTCCTGCAGCTTCTCCTTGTCGTAGTCGCTGGTGGTCTCGGCAATCTGGGCCTTGATCTGGTTGATGCGGGCTTCGATTTCTTCCTTGGTGCCGGCGCCTTCGACGATGAGGGTGTTTTCCTTGTCCACGCGGACGGTGCGGGCCTGGCCCAGCATGTCCATGGTGGTGTCCTTCAGCTCCAGGCCCAGCTCCTCGCTGATGACCTGGCCGCCGGTCAGGGTGGCGATGTCACGCAGCATTTCCTTGCGGCGGTCGCCAAAGCCGGGGGCCTTGACGGCAACGCAGGTGAAGGTGCCGCGCAGCTTGTTGACCACCAACGTGGCCAGCGCTTCGCCTTCCACGTCCTCGGCGATGATGAGCAGCTTTTTGCCCTGCTGCACCACCTGCTCCAGCACCGGCAGGATCTCCTGAATGTTGGAAATCTTCTTGTCGGTGATGAGGATCATGGGGTTGTCCAGCACCGCTTCCATCTTCTCGCTGTCGGTGACCATGTAGGCCGAGGCATAGCCGCGGTCAAACTGCATGCCTTCCACGGTGGTCACCTCAGTCTTCATGGTTTTGCTTTCTTCCACCGTGATGACGCCGTCGTTGCCCACGATGGACATGGCGTCGGAAATCAGGTGGCCCACGTCCTCATCGCCTGCGGAAATGGAGGCGACCTGGGCGATGGCGGTCTTGCCGCTGATGGGGCGGGAGATTTCCTTGAGGGCCTCAACGGCGGCCTCGGTGGCGGCTTCGATGCCGCGCTTTAAAATCATAGGGTTGGCGCCGGCGGCCAGGTTCTTGAGGCCTTCGCGCACGATGGCCTGGGCCAGCAAAGTGGCGGTGGTGGTGCCGTCGCCGGCCACGTCGTTGGTCTTGGTGGCGACTTCCTTCACCAGCTGAGCGCCCATGTTCTCCACGGGGTCGGCCAGCTCGATCTCTTTGGCGATGGTCACGCCGTCGTTGGTGATGGTGGGGGCGCCGTATTTCTTGTCCAGAACCACGTTGCGGCCCTTGGGGCCCAGGGTAATCTTGACGGTATCGGCCAGGGTATTCAGACCCTTTTCGAGGGCTTTGCGGGCGTCTTCGCCGAACTTCAGTTGCTTTGCCATGTTCTTTTATGCTCCTTTGCGATTCTTATTCAACGACGGCCAGGATGTCGTTCTGACGAACGATGATGAGCTCCTGGTCATCGATCTTGACTTCGGTGCCGGCATACTTGGAGTAGATGACCTTCTGGCCGACCTTGACCTGCATCACGATCTCCTTGCCATCCACATTGCCGCCGGGGCCGACGGCCAACACTTCGGCCATCTGGGGCTTCTCTTTGGCGGCACCGGTCAGGATGATGCCGCTCTTGGTGGTTTCTTCAGTCTCCACGTTTTTGATGACGACGCGGTCACCCAAGGGCTTGACTTGCATTGTTGTTCCTCCTCATAAGACATTTACTGGGATTGTTAGCACTCGTTTGTGTTGAGTGCTAAATCTGGCTCTACTATACTGCATCCGGAGGAAAATGGCAAGCCCTTTTTGGAAATTATTGCGACGAGGGTGGATGAATGGGCGCGATGGGAGTTGGAACGCCAAAAAACGATTGGTAGAATCGAGGGGTTGGTTATGTTGCCGAGGGCTATATGGCGAGAGAGGCATGCCTGCCTCGCCTAACAGAATACTGATACTTGTGCTGATGAGTCCAATATCAGATGCACCTTAGTTTCAATAACAATTTATCTCCTTTGCCATCCCGCGATTGTTGATTGTATCGAGCCGAGTGTCCCCGTTCCCGGCGTTGAAAAACGGAGTTTCAACGAAAAAACCGCCGCCCCTGCGCAGAAGGGGCGGCGGCCAAGGAGGAGGGCTTATCGTGCCGTTGCCTTACTTGGCGGGCGTGGCCACGATAAAGCACATGTCGTTTAATTCTTCCTCCGGGAAGAAGTTGTAGAAGGTGAAGTTGTAGATGAACCGCTCGGCGGGGTATACGCCGTAGCCATCCTGGTTGTGGTCGGTGGTGTCGTAGGGATCGGCCACAATGAGCACGTCATCCTGATTGGTTTCGGTGCCCATGGTGTCGTAGCCGATGATGACCTGCCAATGGCCGCCCCAGTCGTTCCAGCCCACCATGATGGGGTTGCCCTGCTTGAGGGTGTCCTGGATGTAGTTCAGCGTGAAGACCTCGCTTACGTTGTCCTTCACGTCAAAGGTGCTGTACAGGTCAAAGCCGCCCACACCCTCAAAGATTTCCAAGGCTTGCTTGAGGGAGGTAGCACCGGGGGTCAGCCCGTTGCTGCGGTACTGGGCCAGCGTTTCCTCGTTATGCTCGCCCAGCTTGCCGTACCACTCCAGCATCATCAGCGCGCTGGTCACGCCGCAGCTCCACTCGCTGGTCTGCTGCTGGGTTTTGAAGTTGGTGAGGATGGTCAGGGTGTCGGTGTCTTCCATGTTGTAGAAGTCCAGCCGGTTGAAGTAGGGGCTGCCGGGATGGTCGCCCATGCGCTCTACAGAATCCGCGCCGTCCTCCGGGCTCAGGTCCGCGGTGTGGGGAATTTTCATCTCGTCCTGGTAGTTGCCGCCCTGCAGCTGCACGGCAGCCTCGCCCAGGGCGGTGGTGGCGCTGAAAAGCATCGCCATAACAAGGGTGAATACAATCAGTTGTTTCATGATTTTTCCTTTCAAATAAAACAATTAATTGCACCTGTAATGGAACATTCCCGCCATTATTGAGTTTATTACGACAATTTCGCGTCTTTTATATCAATACCTATAGGCGTTGGTCGCGTCTATATAGCAACTTGTCTGTTTTACAAGGACCGTTCTACTTTTACTACGCTCATGTTGTTTTATACAAGTGCCGGCGGAGTGTCTCCGCAGTACCTACAGGGCAGCCGCCCTGCGCTATAAAACCTTCGGGCCCGCGTTTGGGCCCAACCTGAGGCGCGCGTTCTGCACGCGCTGCTGCGCTGGTGACCGGGTTTTCTTTCCGGTCGGATCCTCCTCCACATACCATTATATCATACTCACGCTACACCGCAAGAATGAAAGCACCCGCAGGTCATGCCTGCGGGCGCTGGTTGGGAAAACGAATCGGTTACTCCGCTGCGGGGGCATGCGCGGTTGGTGCGTCCGGCCAGCCCGTCACGGCAAAGCAGGCCACCTGTCGGCCGTTGCCGCTGTCCTGCAGCACGGGGCGCACCTGGCTGCACGCCTGCCTGGCCAGGGGGCAGCGCGAGGCGAAGGCGCAGCCGGGAATCAGCTGCATGGGGCTGGGTGGGTCGCCCGACAGGCGCAGGCGCTGTTGCTGCTGGGCCTTCCTGGGGTCGGCAATGGGGATGGCCGACAGCAGGGCCTGGCTGTAGGGGTGCTGCGGGTGGGTGTACAGGTCGTCCGCGGGCGACAGCTCCACCAGGCGGCCCAGGTACATCACGCCGATGCGGTTGGAGATATGGCGCACCATGGACAGGTCGTGCGCCACAAACAGCGTGGTCAGCCCCATGGAGGCCTGCAAGTCTTGTAACAGGTTAATCACCTGCGCGCCGATGGACACATCCAGCGCCGAAATTGGCTCGTCACACAGGATGAACTCCGGCCGCACAATCAGGGCGCGGGCGATGCCCACGCGCTGCAGCTGGCCGCCCGAAAACTCGTGGGGATATTTCTCCAGCGTGTCTTCATCCAGGCCCACCTGGCGCAGCATGTCCACCACCCGCGCGCGGCGCTCCTCCTTGGGCAGGGGCTCCACCAGGTCCAGCGGCTCCGCCACCAATTGCAACACGTTCATCGCCGGGTTGAGGGAAGAATACGGGTCCTGGAACACGATTTGCATGCTGCGCTTGTAGCCGGCCAGCGCCTTGCCCTCAAACTTCGCGGTATCCTGCCCTTTGAACAGGATGGTGCCGCCGGTGGGCTCGTACAGGCGGGTGATGGTGCGGCCCAGCGTGGATTTGCCCGAGCCCGATTCGCCAATCACGCCCAAAGTTTCGCCCTGGTAGATGGTCAGCGTAACGTCGTCTACCGCGCGCACCAGCTTCTTTCGGCCAAAGCTGCCGCGCACGGGAAAATACTTCTTGAGGTTGCGCACCTCGATGAAAGGAGCCTCAGCCATGGTTCACCTCCCTGTACAGGACACAGCGCACGCAGTGCCCGGGCGCGATGGGCACCATGTCGGGGATGCCGTCATCGCAGATGGGCGTCTTCTTGGGGCAGCGGGGGGCAAACGGACAGCCCGGCGGCAGGTTGAGCAGCGAGGGCGCATCCCCCTTGATGGGGATGAGCCGTGTGCCGTTTTCCAGCGCGCGGGCCGGGATGCTGCCCAGCAGCGCCTCGGTATAGGGGTGCGCGGTGCGGTAGAAGATGTCGTCCAGGCTGCCTTCCTCCATGATCATGCCGCCGTACATCACGCATACCCGGTGGCACAGGCTGGCCACCACGCCCAGGTCGTGGGTGATCAGCACCACGGACATGTTTTCGGACTTTTGCAGCTCGCCGATGAGGTCCAATATCTGGGCCTGTATGGTCACATCCAGGGCCGTGGTCGGCTCGTCGGCGATGAGCAGCTTGGGCTTGCAGGCCAGCGCCATGGCAATCAGCACGCGCTGACGCATGCCGCCGGAGAACTCGTGCGGGTATTGGTCCAGCCGCTCTTCGGGCGAGGGCACGCCCACCTTGTCAAGCAGCGCCAGCGCCTCCGCGCGCGCCGCCTGGCCGGTCAGGCCGCGGTGGCGCTGCAGCACCTCGGCGATGTGAAAGCCCACGGTCTTCAGCGGGTTCAGGCTGGTCATCGGGTCCTGGAATATCATGGTGATGTCGTCGCCACGCAGGGCGCGCATCTCGCTCTCGGTCTTGCTGAGCAGCTCTTCCCCCAGGAAGGATACGCTGTCGGCGGTGACGATGGCGCCGCGGGGCAGCATGCGAATGATGGATTTCATCGTCACGCTCTTGCCGCTGCCCGATTCGCCCACAATGCCCAGGATTTCGCCCTCGTCCACGCGCAGGTCCACGCCGCGCACGGCGGGCAGCGGCTGCTTGAGGACGGTGAAGGTGGTGTGCAGGCCCTTGACCTGAAGGAGGGGTTTATTGCTCATCTGTGCCTCCTATTTGTCCAGCGCCTTGGGCTCCACATAGATGCGGATGAGGTCGCCCAATTTGTTGAAAGAAAATACAGTCAGAATAATCATGATACCGGGCATGATGGCCATGTAGGGCGCCTTTTCCAGCGCCGATTGCGCTCGGTTGAGCATGCTGCCCCAGGAGGAGATGGGGGGCTGAACCCCCAGGCCCAGGAAGCTGAGCGATGACTCAATCATGATGGCGTTGGCGATGCCCGTGGTGGCGGCCACCACGATGGTGGGCATCACCGCCGGCACCACATGGCGGAAGATGGTAAAGAAGTGGGATTGGTCAATGGCTTTGGCGTAGAGCACGTACTCGCGCTCCTTGATGCTCAGCGTCTCCGCGCGCACCAGACGGGCGATGCGCATCCAGGTAAACAGGCCGATGACTAGAATGATGGTCTGCAGGCCGGGCTTTAGGTAGATGCTGACGATGGTCACCAGAATCATCCACGGGATGGAGGAGATGATGTCCACGATGCGCATGAGGATGTTGTCAATCAGGCCGCCAAAGTAGCCCGCCACCGCGCCCACCGTGGTGCCAATCAGCGTCGAGATGCCCATGGCCACCACGCCCACCACCAGCGAGATGCGCCCGCCGTACAGCACGCGCGTCATGTAGTCGCGCCCCAGGTCATCCGTGCCAAAGGGGTGTGCCCAGGTGGGGCCCTGCAGTTTGTTGAGGATGTTGATTTCGTCCGGGTCATAGGGGGAGAGGAAGGCGAAAATGGACAGCAGCGAAATCAACACCAGGAAGAACACCGCGAAGCGGATGGCCTTGTTGTGGGAAAACTCTGCCAGTATTTGCCGAATGCGTCTTGTGCTCATCTGTTACCTCATTGCCTTGATGCGCGGGTCGACCAGGCCATACGTGATGTCCGACAGCAGGTTGCCCACAATGACAGCCACCGCGGAAAACAGCATCACGGACATGATGACCGGGTAGTCAAACGCCTTGATGGCCTGCAAAAAGTAGGTGCCGACCCCCGGCCAGGAGAAAATGGATTCCGTGATAAATGCGCCCGTAATCAGCATCGGCAGCGACATACCCACCAGCGTGATGATGGGCAGCAGCGCGTTTTTCATCACGTGCCGCACCAATATCTGCGCCTTGGGCGCGCCAAAGGCCTGCTGCACCATCACATAGTCTTCCTTCATCTGGGTGATGGTGGAGCTGCGCACGAAGCGGATGATATCCGGCAGAAAGCCAAACGTGAGCACCGTGCAGGGTAAAATCATGTGCCAGATGAGGTCGGAGGTCGTGCGCTCCGCGCCCAGGGTATACATGCCCAGCACCGGCACCAGGTTGAGCCGGTAGGCGAACACATAGATGAGCAGCATGCCAATCCAGAAGGTAGGCGTGGCCATGCCAAAGGCGCAAAAGGCGTCGATGGCTTTGTCAATCGGCCGGCCCCGGTTGGCGCCTGCTACCAGCCCCAGCACCACCGATATCAGCAGCGCCAGGATATAGCTGGGCAGCACCAGCAGCAAGGTGTTGGGCAGCCGGGCCAGCAGGTCGGTCGCCACGCTCTGGTGGTTGATCAGCGAATAGCCCAAATCGCCCACTGCCATGCGCTTGAGCCAGTTGATAAACTGGATGTGCGCCGGCTTGTCCAGCCCGCTGCGCGCCTTGATGGCCTCAATGACCTCCGGCGACATGTTGGGCTGGGTGAGGGTGTCGATGGCATCGTAGGGGGCCAGCTGAATCAGCGCAAAGCACAGCACCGCGATGATGAACAGCATGGGGATTGCCTGAAGAACACGCCGCAGGGTGTAGCGAAGCATGAAACCTCCTTGGAACAGCACGCCGGGAGGGGTTGCCCCCTCCCGGCGAAAGGGTGGAGTGTCATCGCCGGCCACCCGCGCGGGGCGGGCGGCGATGGGGTTGATTATTTGAAGTACAGCTCGGACATGTCGTTGAAGGTGTAGATGGGGATGAGGCGCGCCTCATCAATGCCGCCCACATCCTGGGTCACGCCCAGCAGGCGGCTGTTGGTGACGATGGAGTACTGCACGGCCTGGTCGGCCAGCACTTTCTGGGCCTGGTTGTAGATGTCGCGGCGCTTGGCCTCGTCCATCTCCACCGCGCCGGCGCGGAACAGCTCGTCCAGTTCGGGGGCGCTCATGCTGGCGTAGTTGGCGGCGGCGTCGGTCACAAACAGGGTGGCGTAGGCCGAGGGGTCAACGCCCATGATGTAGCCGCCCAGGAACATGTCGTAGGGGGAGGTGCCGTCACGCAGGCCGTTGTACAGCGCGGTGCTGTCCACGGGTGCGATTTCCACCTGCACGCCGATGTCCTTCAGGTTCTGCTGAATCACCAGGGCCTGAATTTCCTGCTGGGCGTTGCCCACGCCGTAGGCTACTGTGATGCTCTGGGGCACGTTTTCGGCCTTGGCCAGGTATTCCTTGGCGGTGTCCAGGTTGCGGTTGTAGGCCTCCAGATCCTCCGAGAAGAAGGGGTTGGAGTAGGGCAGGAAGGAGGTGGCGTCCACAAAGAACTCCTCGCTCAGGTAGGCGCCCAGGTTCATCTGGTGGCGGTCCAGCGCGAAGAACACGGCCTTGCGGAAGTTGACGTCCTTCACCTTGTCGCTGGTGAGGATGAAGGAGGCGTAGCCCACGCGGTCTTCGGGGTAGGCGATGACGTCCACGGGGGAGTTTTTGAAGTCTTCCGCCACGTCGTTGCTCAGCACCAGGGCGTTGATCTGCCCGGTCTTCAGGGCCAACATGGCGCTGTTCTTGTCGCCGATAATCTGGAAGTACACGGTCTCAATTTTGGGCTCGCCCTTGAAGTAGTTCTTGTTGGCGGCAAACTTCACATACTGGCCGGCCTTGTACTCGGCCAGGGTGTAGGGGCCGGTGCCCACGGGGGTCTGGTTCTTGACGTTCTGGTCAAGCGCTTCGTCGCCCTCGTAGATGTGCTTGGGCATGATGTAGTGTTCATTGCTCAGGTTCTCCAGCATGCTGGCCACGAAAATGGGCGTCTTGAAGACCACGGTGTAGTCGTCGGGCGCGGTCACTTCGGTGGGCTGGCCGTTGAACACCAGGCCGTCATGGCCATTGGCGTGGGGGGCCTTGATGATGTGCTCAAACGTGAACACCACGTCGGCGGAGGTGAAGGGGGTGCCGTCCGACCAGACCACGTCATCGCGCAGGGCGACCGTGATGGTCTGACCGTCTTCGGATACCTGCACATCCTTGGCCAGGAAATAGCTGATATCCTCCGGGCCGTAGTAGCTGTACAGCGGGCTGTAGAGCATGCGCTCGGTCATCAGGTCGTAACGGCCGGAGGTGGAGATGGTGTTGATGTCGTTGCCGGGATCGCCTTCAATGCCGTAGATGAAGGTGTTGTTGGCCTTGTCGGCCAGGCTGGTCACAGGGGCTGCCAGCGAGAGCAGCAGCGCGGCTACCAGGGTAAGAAGAACAAATCTTTTCATGGGGCTTTCCTTTCTATGCGCTTAGTAGGCACTACCTGGATATCATAGTATAAAAGGACATCGCACGCAATGGGAAAATCTTGCTTTTTTGGTCCACCCGGCCAGCAGTTTCCCGGATGCGCGATATGGTATAATACCCCGCATAGGAGGCGTTATGCACATTACGCACGCGTTGCTCCGCTGGTACGACCAAAGCCGGCGCAGCCTGGCCTTTCGCGGCACGCGCGACCCATACCGCGTGTGGCTGTCGGAAATCATGCTGCAGCAGACCCGCGCCCAGACGGTGGAAGGGTACTATACGCGTTTTCTTGCGCAGTTTCCGGATGTTTTTGCTTTGTCCCGGGCACAGGAGCAGGAGGTGCTCAAGGCCTGGGAGGGGCTGGGCTACTATTCCCGCGCGCGCAATTTGCACCGCGCGGCGCGCATGGTGGTGGACGCGTTTGGGGGACAGTTTCCCAACACCGCCGAGGCCTTGCGGCAGCTGCCCGGCGTCGGCCCCTATACGGCGGCGGCCGTCGCCTCCATCGCCTTTGATGAGCCAGTGCCCGCCATCGACGGCAACCTCATCCGCGTGCTCAGCCGCCTCTACCTGGTGGAGGAGGATGTGGGCATCCCCTCGGTGAAGCGCCATTTGTATGAGCTGGGCCGGGCGCTGATGCCCGAACCCCGCGCCGGTGATATGAACCAGGCTCTCATGGATCTGGGCGCCACCATCTGCCTGCCCGGCACGCCGGACTGTGCCGCCTGCCCGCTGACCCCATACTGTATGGCCTATCAAGATGGGGAGCCCGAGCGCCTGCCTATACTGCCGCGCAAAAAGCCGCCGCGGGAGGTGCCCGTGGCGGTGGTGCTGCTGCGATATGGGGATAGGGTGTTTGTCACCCGGCGCACCCAGGCGCTGTTGAAGGGGCTGTATGTATTTTATTTGCTGGAGGGGGAGGACGAGGCCGTTGTGCGCAAGCACCTGGCCGTCCACGGCGTGCAGGTGCAGTCGCTGGCCGAAATCGGTCAGGCGCGCCACATCTTCACCCATCGGGTGTGGCATATGCGCATCTATCTGTGCGATGTGCGGACCGACGCCATGCCCGGCGACGGCCTGTGGGTCACCCGGCAGGAGATGGATGCCCTGCCCTTCCCCACGGCGATGAAGGCAGCGAAGGCGCTGGCAGAGAATTGCCTCGAGCTGAAGAATGCATGATGATCAAAGCCTTTGGCGGATTACAATAACGCAATAGGGGGAGGATAGCATGAGTACGATGGATGAAAAGCGCGTATGGGGGATTCATTCCTTTGATGATTTTCTTTTTCTCAAGGAGAGTGTGATCGCTCTGGGGTGGCCTGCAATGGGAGATTTGCGAAGCATCGCCAACAACCGTGAGGCGTTCAAGCAGCAGATGGCATTCAGCTATCCCAAGATGAAGCCGGGTGCCGTGCCCACCTCGGCGGGTATGCTGTACCGCTTCCTGTATGAAATGGAAGTGGGCGACTATGTTGTATTTCCCTCCAAGGTGAACCGCGAAGTTAATATCGGCGTGGTGGAAGGCGAGTATGCCTTTGTCCCGACATCATCAGAATATGTCAATCAGCGCAAGGTGAAGTGGCTTGCCAAACACCCGCGCACCGCTTTCTCTCAGGGGGCATTGTATGAGATTGGGTCAGCCCTATCGTTTTTCGCCGTGAAAAGCTATGCGGATGAGTTTCTCGCGTCCATCCACAAGGGCAAGGGTGCGCAACCCGCCATCTCTGAGGAGGAAGACGACATCAGCGTGGCGGCGACTGCCGAGAGCATCGTGGAGACAACCAAGGATTTCATTCTCAAGGAGCTGAGCCGGCACCTGAAGGGATATGACTTCGAGCTGTTCATAGCCGATTTGCCGAATGCCATGGGCTATCGCACATCCGTATCCGCAAAGGGCGGGGACAGCGGCATAGATATCGTTGCGTATCAGGATGAATTGCCTCCCCGCATCCTGGTTCAGGTGAAGAGCAAGGACGGCGATGTCAACGAGGCTACTGTACAATCCCTAAAGGGCGCCATGAAGGAAGGCGATTATGGTCTTTTCGTGACGCTATCCAATTATACAAAGAACGCCCAGCGCTATCTCGCCAACCCCCCCATTATCCGGGGCATCAACGGCTCGGAAATCGTTGATATGACATTGAAACACTACGAACGGTTGAGCGACAAGTACCATAGAATTATCCCGCTTAAAAGCGTCTATATCCCGGTGCCGTCGGATGAAGATGATTAACCTGTTGGAACGCGGGGCTGGATAATAACTCGTCGATTTCTAACGGTTTCGTCGGCTGTACGCCGCGTATATCGCGTTGTGAAACCGCCTGCGGAAACGCAGGTGTTTTTCGTTGTCCCGGTTGGTCAGCAGCACAGCCCATAGCCAACTGTGCGGGTCCACCGCGATGCTGGTGCCCGTGAAGCCCGTGTGGCCAAAGCTGTCCGCCGGGAACAGGTCGCCCAGGTAGTTGCCCTCCGTGCCGCCCAGGTGGAAGCCCAGGCCGCGGTGCACGTCGTGCCCCGGCGTGTAGTTGAGGGTGGCTTTGCGCATCGTGGCGGGGGACAGCAAGCCTTCGCCCTGCTGCGCCAGCATCTGGGCGAAGCGCACGCAGTCATTCAGGTCGCCAAACAGCCCGGCGTTGGCGGAT
>ENA-UOOR01001298-UOOR01001298.1-fermentation-metagenome-genome-assembly--contig:-NODE-1298-length-30337-cov-60.541312_pt1 | contig 30337 bp, 29 predicted proteins | sample MGYA00245780_ERZ724029 | MGnify/ENA primary metagenome ERZ724029 (study PRJEB28704, sample SAMN03018315) | fermentation metagenome | biome: anthropogenic terrestrial biome; feature: soil... | reverse complement strand
TTTCTTAATGTCAAGTACACCTTATTGGGCTGTCCTAAAAATCTAATCCACTATATTCTTAAGGTGTTGCACAGCTTGTTCTGGAGTTATAGATTGTTTGTTTTCAATGTACGCATCGAATGCCAACATAAACAAAAGGCTATTCACTCTACCTCCAGGAGGAATTGGCGCTTTATCATCAGGTAAAGGTTGATAAAACTGTACTGGTGTCGGCATTATTGTCAAATTGTTGATATGGAAGTAGATGTGACTGAGTCGAAAATCTATCGAACCTGTGTTCACAATACTTACATTAATGTATCTCTCGTGTGTGTTCATGGCAATAATCGAGCTAATTGCTATCTTGGCTCTTTCTTTTCTGGAGTGAATTGCAAACCAAAGAGAAATCGCAACGGACCCAACGGTGCCTATGGCAACAAATATACTAACAATGAATTGTGCTAATTGGTAGTTCATTACTACTCCTTATTATCCCAGTTAATGCAGTAGAGACCCTACCTAAGAAGAAAAGTGTTGCATATATTCCCCAGTACCATAGATTTGAGATCATTCACAAAACCAAATCAAGGATGGAGAATAATATGCAACCTAGTCATTCAAATAAGAGACTGAAAAAGGGTCAAGTCAAAATTGAGTTTAGCCCAAAATTGATCACTTCGTGGGGTGGAACTGCAGCGCTATTTTCAAGGTATTTCGATAAGATTGGATTCAGGGAACTGGTCGAGAAGATTTATCCAGTCCAGGAGTACTCCAATAACTCAACCGGGGTGTATTCGAAGCTAGTATCGCTGTTTATCTCGGTTCTCAATGGCGGAACCAAGTTCTCACATATCAACTACATGGAGAATGGGATAAAGATATTCGAGCGTTGTTTTGGAGTGAAGCGTCTAGTCAAATCATCCACCGGTATAACCAGATATTGGAACAAGTACAACCGCAGGTCGCTTACCGAGACGCTTCTGCAGAACATCAGCCAGCATTTCTTGCGTCCCTTGCTTGATTATGCCAATATCGAGCGAGACACACTACGCTTTGATTCCACTGTCATTACGCGTTATGGAAATCAAGAAGGAGCTAAGAAAGGCTACAATCCCGCCAAGCGTGGCAGACCTTCAAATCATCCGCAGCTGGCTTTTTTGGGAAGTGGTTACACGGTCAACTTTTGGAATCGCTCAGGTAATACCCGCTCTGCCAATGGTATTGTTGAATTCTATGCCCAAACCAGGGGCTTTATCAGAGATATCGAGATAGAAAGGGTGTTGGCAGACAGTGGCTATTATGACCGGGAGTTCATCCTCAAACTTGAGGAAGACGGGATTGAGTACGTGATTGCAGTTCCCATTCACCAGTTTTTCCAGAAGATAGTTTACTATCAGACCGAATGGACACGTGTCGATGATGGAATCGAAGTCGGCGAATTCACATACTCACACCTAAACGAAAGCTGGGGAGGTGAGCGACGCTATATCGTTGTCCGTCAGGAGATCCAAAGGCGTCCGAAAGCTACCGGCAAGCAACTTAGCCTCTTCAAGGACGAGGACTATGGCAAAGAATATCGCCATTCTCTTTATATCACAAACAACAATACAGATACCCCTTACGATATCTGGTGCTATTATCGGCCCAGGGCTAATGTTGAGAACATCATCGAAAACCTGAAGGATGGCTTTGGCCTCTCAGCTTACAACATGAAGAGCTTCTGGGCTACTGAAGCGGTTTTGATGACGATCTGCCTGATCCTTCATAACCTCGTGACAGTGCTAATCAAACAGGTTCTGCATACTAATAATAAGGACAGAAAATTACGCACCATCAGGATGGAATACCTGGTTATTCCTGCCCTTTTAGGAAAGGATGGTAGGGATGACGTCCTGAGGTTGGGGCTGTCTAACCCTAAAAGGCAAACAAAGTTCACAGAAGCACTTGATAGACTTAGAGATCTGAAGCTAACTTTCTACTGCATTGCAGTTGAGAATGAGGAGGTGGCATGAACTGAATCAAATGTGTTTGGTGTAACTTAAAACACCCTCGAAATTAACTCAAAATCAGTCCCAAAACAGGGACTCTGAAAATCCTACTGCATTATTTGGGATTATTTGTTGCGCTCTGCATATCAGGAAATTATTCTGCAGATTTGATACGGCCAATATGCTTAAACCTGATGATAGGGTTCCTTAATAAGACACTTACCATACCACAATAAACGATAATATCATGCCAAAGATATAACTCTCACCGAAAGATACTTAATTGTTGGTGAAAGCACAAAACTTTAATCAGTAATCCTGCTTGGATAATGTTTATTAAATCAGGATTAACTCATTATCTAACTTCTTTGTCTGATTCTTTTCTATCCTGCTTATTTTTAAACATTAAATCGGTGTGAAAAGCAAGCAGGGCTCCGATTATCATCAAAGAGACAGCTACAGCGATTATTTTCCCTAATCTGTCAAAAATAATCCAACTGCCAACACAATAAGGGATAAGTGATAGAACCAAGTATAAACGTTTTTTGATATTAGTAATCATTACTACTCCTTAATATTTGTTGCGCTCTGCATAGAAACCCATCTTGATCATAATCAATACTAAGATGATCTGGATCTTTGAATTGACTATCAGGAATGTAATCACAATGTAATCACAATGTAATCACTATGCAAATATGTTTTTCAAAGCCGTTGGTCATGCTCTGTCGACAGTGTTAATCAAGCGTTCATCAAGCCTTCATCAAGCGTTAATTATTAACGCTTGATGAAGGCTTGATAGAGAGCTGATGAACGCCTTGTAAAGAGGATGAATAGGGGAAAATTTCCTGGCTATTTCTGTGCAACGTACTGATTGACAAGCTTTTAAATATGTAGATAGCATTCTTGAAAATCGATTGAGCCGGAAGAGCTTGATACTGGAGCATGATGATGGATATGGGGAAGATGGGGTGAGTACAACCGAGGATGGCATTGGGACTAATGAGAAAACATCTGAAATGGTCAACTGAAGTTTTTCGCTTCTGCTTTGCCTTATTATCCGGAGTCATATTCTCATATGCAGTGGCAATCGGACAAAGCACAGGCGGGGCTTATTCCCTGTATAGACGCGGGGGATGTGAGCTTTTCCTAAATTAGCTTGACAGAAATGCCATTGCTTGGGAAGCTTACTTACAAAGAATAATTTCCATAACCCAAGGGGGAAGGATGACGAATAAAGACGCTTGCGATACAGTGGGTATCTTCAGAGGAATGACCGAAGCCGAGATAGACGAATTCTCGCCGGATTTGCAGCGAGTGAAGTATGTAAAGGGCGCCCAGATTATCTCGGAGCACGATACTGCCGACAACCTGTATTTTATCTGTAAGGGTAAGGTGAAGATCAGCAAGGGTCTCAAAAATCTCGAAACTCCTTCGGCCGATCTTACCACCTTGGAACCGGGAGAGTTTTTCGGTGAGATGGGGATTATCAACGATGAAGCCCGCAGCGCGACAGTGGTTGCCACCGAGGATGTGGAGCTGCTTTTGATCCCCAAAGACTTATTTTTAAGGATCTCGTTCAAGCATCCGGAGGTGATGTTCAATCTGATGCAGACTCTTTCCGGACGCCTGAGAGATACAAACGAGCGTTTTGCCAGCCTGATGGACGAAATGATCAGCAAGAACCGCTTGATGGCAATCGGGATGGCGGCCAGTAAGATCATACACGATCTCAAAACTCCCCTGACCGTGATCGTGTTAACCGCGCAGCTGATCGAGAATCTCTTCCCCGGCAGCAGTGAATTTAGCCAAAGCATCGTGAAACAGACCAGATTGATCGACCAATTGGTGCGTGAGATTCTGGATTTTGCTCGGGGTGTGGAGAGCAGTCCTTTGATTCAGAAAGTGAATATCAGCGATTTCTTTGATGAACTCAAAGAGATAAACGAATCCACCTTGAAAGGGCGTAATATCCGCTTTGTAACCGAGAATAAGGTGAAGGATTATGTGCACTTCGACGAAAGTAAGATCCGCAGGGTATTGATGAATCTGATCAAGAATTCCAGTGAAGCCATGAAAAACGACGGCGAGATCAAGCTGAGTGCTTCTTCGGCCTCGGGATGGTTGCAGATCAGTGTGATCGATGATGGTCCGGGAGTGCCTCCGGCGATTCGAGACAAGCTCTTTGAGCCCTTTGTATCCGAAGGCAAGCAATATGGAACCGGCTTGGGACTGCCGATCTGTCGTAAGCTGGTACAAGAACATCGGGGCCGCCTGGAATACATAGCTTTGGAACAGGGTGGCAGTCGTTTTGATATCAGGATTCCGCAGAGCATAAAATAAAAGGCTTGTCAAAAATAAGGCCCGAAATAATTTGGCACTCAAAACATAAATTTAAGGGACGGTTTATCATGTCAAAGATATGCGATATCTGTGGAAAGACTGCTCAGGTAGGTAATCATCGCTCGCACGCGGTGAATGCCACCAAGCGTCGTTTCTATCCAAACTTACACGAAATCCGCGCTATTATGGACGGTGGTACCAAGCGTATAAAGGTCTGTAGCTCTTGCCTAAAAGCAAATAAAGTCCGTAAAGCCGTATCCAGATAAGATACTTCTAAACGCGCATAAGAGCTTTTTTTATAATCGGGAATTGCGGTGAATCCGGGTTCCCTTTTTTAATGTTTGGAAATTTAGCCGATATGGGGGTTATGTGTTAATCGAAGAAATTCGTGAGAAAGTGGAAGAGAGCTCTTTGGCTCTGAGAGATGTACGTCAGGAGATAGGGAAAGCGGTGATAGGCCAGGATGCCATCATCAGCCGTTTGTTGATCGCGATCCTGGCAGATGGACATGTGTTAATCGAGGGAGTTCCGGGTTTGGCTAAGACCTTGATCGTGAGCAGTCTCGCTGCCAGTCTGGACGCGAGTTTTGCCCGCATCCAATTTACCCCTGATCTTTTACCGGCAGACATCACCGGCACTTTGATATTTAACCAGAAAACGGCGGAATTCAGCCCCAAAAAAGGACCGATCTTTGCCAATTTCATCCTGGCAGACGAGATTAACCGGGCACCATCCAAAGTGCAATCCGCGCTCTTGGAGGCTATGCAGGAACGTCAGGTTACCATCGGAGACCACAGTGAAGCTTTGCCCAGACCCTTCTTTGTGATGGCCACCCAAAATCCCATCGAACAGGAAGGCACCTACCCCTTGCCGGAAGCCCAGGTTGATCGCTTTATGCTGAAGCTGATCATTCGCTATCCATCGATGGATGAGGAGCGCCGGATCATGCAGTTGATGGTGGATCCCAAACCCATAGACATCCGTCCGGTGCTTACGCCGGTGCAGATTATGCAGATGCGGGAAGTGATGCATACGGTGTTTATGGAGGATAAATTGAATGACTACATTCTGCATCTGGTGATGGCTACCCGGCATCCGGAACGCTATCCCCGCTTGAGCACATTAAGCCCCCTGATCAGTTTTGGGGCCAGTCCCAGGGCCAGCATCAATCTGGCTCGGGCGGCAAAGGCTCACGCCTATCTGGAAGGGCGTGCCTACGTGATCCCGGACGATATCAAGGCCATCGGAAAGGATGTGTTGCGCCATAGAATAGTGCTATCCTATGAGGCTGAAGCCGAAGAGATAAAAAGCGAGGAGATCATCAGCCGCATACTGGATGAAATCGAAGTTCCCTAACCCGGCATTTGGAGAAAAATGTGCATCTGGTAAGCACTGCCGATCTGATCAAGAAAATACGCCGCTTGGAGATTCAAACCAAGAACATCGTAAACGAGATCTTCAGCGGAGAGTATCACTCAAGTTTTCGGGGACAAGGGCTGGAATTCAGTGAAGTACGCGAATATCAGCCAGGGGACAACTATCGGGATATTGACTGGAATGTATCGGCACGGCTGGGGCTGCCCTATATAAAGAAATACAAAGAAACGCGCGAGCTGAACGTGGTGTTTCTGGTCGATATTTCCGCCTCTCAATTTCTGGGCACATCCTATGCCTTGAAAAAGGAGAGGATCGCCGAGATTGCAGCTACACTGGCATTTTCGGCTGTGGCCAATGGTGATCGCTGTTCATTGATTTTGTATACCGATGCTCTGGAGCTATATTTGCCCCCACGCAAAGGGCGCAATCGGGCACTGGAAATCATCAGAGAGATCTTGTATTTTGAACCATCCGGTAAGGCCACATCTCTAAAGGAGGCATGTCGCTATGCCGCCAGGATATTAAAAAAACGTGCGATCGTATTTTTACTGTCGGACTTCCTGGATAGCGGCTATGAAAAAGCGATGGGGATCTTGGCAAAAAAGCATGACCTGGTGGCGATGCAGATATTGGACAACAGCGAATTGGAACTGCCCGATGCGGGGATATTGCGCTTGCAAGATCCAGAAACCGGCAGAGTGGCATATATCAACAGCTCGGATCGCAAACTGCGCGAAGCATATAAAGCACAGGTAAGCCTGGAGCAGGAAAAGCTGGCAGCGAGCCTCAAAAAGATGGGATGCGATCATTTGCTGTTTAAGAATGGAGATTCCTATGTAAAAGTGCTGCGGCAGTTCTTTGCCCTGAGAAACAAACGGAGGATTGTGTGAAAAAACAGATATTAATACTGTGTTTGATCCTGACGGGCGTTTACTTGAGCGCGCAGATAAAGCAAAGCCTTTCGGGAGTGGACAGTCTGAAAGTGGGAATGCCTTTTGAACTACGAATTGAAACCGATTTTCCGCTAAAAGAGATTGAGATCCCGGATACCTTAAAGCAATTTAGAGTACTGGAGCAAAACATTCAGCCGCTGGGCACGGGCAGCATTGCCCGACTGAGTATTGTGCCGCTGCGAACCGGCACTTTGAGCTTTCCAAAGCTGGATTTGAAACGCGCGGGACTCTTGGGACCGGGTGCTTCCACTGATGCCTTTCGGGTATTTGTATTGCGCAGCAGAGCGGAGGCGGATACTCTATTGAGGGAGATCAAGCCTTTGCGTCGCTATCCGCTTCAGATAGAGTTTTGGCTGTATATGCTGTTACTGTTGTTCGCTCTGGCATTGGCTATCATCTTGCTGATCCCCACAAAGAAAAAGAACAGGAAACCGCCTGTAGTGATAAAAGCCAAACCGGATCCCGTGGAGATCGTGCCCCCGCATCTGAAAGCCCTGAAAGCTTTGGATGAACTGGAACAAAGCGGCTTGCTCTATCGAGATTATCTGTCATATCATTTTAGCTTGTCCATGATCCTTCGCGTGTATCTGGAAGAAAGATTTGGCTTTGGCGCCACACAGATGACCAGCTCCGAGATTGCCGAAAGCCTGAAAGTGTTCAGCTTTGCGCCCAAACGCGATTACATGGCGATCTTGCACTATTGTGATATGGTAAAGTTTGCCAAAGCCCGGGTGGAAATCGAAGAAATACTCAAGCGGACTGCTGCCTTGCGCAATCTGCTGCAAAGCGGAGAAAAAAAAACCGATGTTTAGATTCGCTTTGCCCCTGTATCTGCTTCTTTTGCTGCTGATTCCATCGTACCTGTATCTGGAATTGGTCTTGCGCAAGCCCGGCAAGCTGTCTTTACCGGGGAGTAGATTGAACATTTTGTTGCGGATCAAGGGCAACAGAGGCCGGGGACATTATTTGTATCCGGTGCTGCGCTCACTGATCCTGCTCTGTCTCATTCTGGCTCTGGCGCGGCCTCAATGGGGAAGCGGTTCACGCTTGTTTCAAAAACAAGGTGTAGACATCGTGATAGCTTTGGATGTAAGCGGATCGATGCTGGCATTGGATTTTTTGCCTCAGAACAGACTGGGGGCGGCAGTGAAGGTTGCCAAGGATTTCGTTTCGGGGCGACCCAACGATCGTTTTTCCCTAGTGGCATTCTCGGAATACGCCGTTACTGCCAGTCCGCTTACATACGATCACGCTGCGGTGATGAACGCTCTGGACCATCTGGAAGTGAATATGGAAGCGTCGGGGACAGCAGTGGGCATGGGTCTTGCCAAGGCTGTGGCACGTCTGCAAGGCAGCCGGGCAAAATCCCGCATAGTGATCCTGGTTACGGATGGAGTGAGCAATACCGGAGAGATAGATCCCATCTCCGCGGCAAAAATGGCCTCTACTCTGGGCATCAAAGTGTATCCCATCGGTGTAGGCAGTGGGGGCATGGTGCCCTTTCCTTTTGCTGATCCTTTCTTTGGGTATCGCAATATTCCCACTTTGATCGAACTGGATATGGAAAGCCTGAATCGGATCGCTGCAATCACCGGCACCGAGGAAGCAGCGAAGGCCACGGATGCGGGTGAACTGCGAAAGATAATGCAGGAATTGGACAGTTTGGAAAAAACAGAATTGAGTAGCAAACTGAATTACAGTTGGGACGATAAATTCGGGATATTGTTGTGGCTTGCCTTGCTGCTGCTGGGCATTGAGATGATTTTGAGAAGTAGAATAATCCCCATTTTGCCGGAGTAGAGTGCGATGAATATCGACATAGTGCAAAACCTCTATCTATTGCTGCTGATTCCGGTGTTTATCTGGCTGATACTGGGTATGAAGAAGGCCTATCAGCGCAAGTTTCGTCGCTTTGCGCATGAGGATTTTATGGCAGTTTATCTGGCCAGGAGATCACCTTATTACAATGGCTTGAAGCTCTTTCTTCTGCTCGGGGCTTTCTGCATGATAATCGTGGCACTGGCGCGCCCGCAATGGGATTTCCGAGAGCAGGAACTGAGCAGTGCCGGCATGGACATCATCTTTGCCATCGATGTGTCCCGCAGCATGGAGGCTACAGACATCAGTCCCAATCGGCTTACCCGCTCCATCCTTCAGGTAGCTGCCTTTACGGATCAATTGGAAACAGATCGCCTGGGCATCATCTCCTTTGCGGGCTCTGCCACCTTGGAATGCCCGCTCACGGATGATCATGAAGCCGTGAAAATGGTACTGAGTAGTCTCAGTACGGAATCTGCTGCCAGACCGGGAACGGATATCGGCCGAGCGCTGGATTTGGCCGGATCAGCATTTAATGCCGGAGCCGGAGGCGGCGTGATGATCTTGATTTCGGACGGGGAAGACATCAGCGGCAATGCCATCACAAAAGCCCGTGATCTTGCCGGAGCGGGAGTGCGTATTTACAGCATGGGTGTTGGTTCCGAAGAGGGCGCTTTGATCACCAATCCCTACACCGGGGGGGAACACATCAGCAAATTGGATTCGGCGACACTGCAGCAGATAGCCCGAGTAAGCGGGGGCGAGTTTTACCGCATCACCCCTTCCGCGTCAGAAATACAATTGCTGTTGTCTCGCATATATCAAAGCGAAAAAGAGCAAATCAGCAGCCACAGGGTGTTTATGTATAAAGAGCAATACCACATCTTTGTGCTTGCGGCGCTGTTGATCATCATCCTGGAAAGCCTGATCCTGCCCTATAAAAAGATGGTAAAGGAGTCCAAGCGATGAAGAAGCGGCGTTGGATCCTGATATTGCTGTTGATACTCGCACTTTTGATCCCCGGGCTGGAACTGGTATTGCGGCGCAACACAGCGCTCAACAGTCTGGGCGAATGGCTGTATAAACGTGGTCGTTATAAGGAAGCGGGCAAGATCTTTGATGGCTATGCCGAAGAGGAAGAAGGGGCAGCCAATCTGGCGAAATCACGCTATAAACAAGGTGATTATGAGAGTGCCGCCGATGCCGCGGAGCAAGCTCTGCAGAAAGGCCAAAACAACGCCGAGACTCATTATGACAAAGGTAATATTGCCTTTATGAACGAGGATTATCAAAGCGCGGTGGAAGAATATGAAAAAGCTCTGCTGCTGAATCCGGAAGATGACGATGCCCGGGAAAATCTGGAACTCGCATTAACAAAGCTGGACAAAAACCCGCCGCCGCCACCGGATCCCAAAGAGGATGAAGATAAAAAGAATGAGGAAGAAGTGCGCAATATTCTGGATGCTTTGGACAATCTGGAGGCCAGAGAACGCAAACAGCAAGATAAACAGGGAACTCCAAAGACCGATAACTGGTGGTAGATGATGAAACGTGTAATTGTGCTATTCCTGCTGTTGATGCCCTACTTGCTTTGCGCGCTAAGCGTTGCAGCGTCGGTGAATAAGACAAGCATCGAGACCTCAGACCGCTTGCAATACACTATTCGCATAAAGAGTGACAAAGCCTTCAATGTCTCAGAACCGCAAGCGCCCCATATCGACAATTTCAGCTTTGTAAATATGACCAGCTCTACCCGCAGCAGTAGCAGCATTGTCAACTTCAAGACGACACGAGTTCATGAACGTTCCTACACATACATTTACGTTCCCTTAAGGGAAGGCAGCAGCACGATCCCGACACAAAGTGTGAGGGTGGACAACAAGGTTTACAGCACCAAGCCCATCACTGTAACGGTAGTGAAATCGTCAAGCTCACCCTCTCAGACCAATCCTGCTGCACCGGGCTCCTCCGGCCTGCTGGATCCGGATATTCCCTGGACATCAAATCGCATCACCGGAAACACAATGCTTTTGGGCATCCCTCAACGGCAAAAGGTGTATAAAGGCCAGCCCACGGTCATCTCCTATTACCTATATACGGATCAAATGGTGCGCTCCTTCAATCTGGATGATGAAGAAGATTTCCCCGGTTATGGCAAAAGTGTGTATGAACAACCGAGCATGCTGGAATATGAAGTTGTAAACCACCAAGGTAAGCGCTTTCAAAGAGCCTTGATCAAGCGACTGGTCTTGTCGCCCAATCAGACGGGTGAACTCCGTGCGCCGGAGCTTAGGGGAAGTGCCAGAATCTATGAATTTGGTTATATGAATCAGCCCCTACGGTCGCAAGACGCTTGGCTGGAAGTGGTGCCATTGCCCAAAGAAGGGGTCCCTCAAAGCTTTAGCGGTGCCGTGGGCAGCTTTGAACTGAGTGAAGATATCAGCGATGGCGAAATAAGTCTTGGTGAAGCCATCACCTTCAGTTTACGCATAGCCGGAAGGGGAAATTACAATCAATTTGGCAATCCCGTATTTCCCAAAAGCGAAGCTCAAGTTTCTTCTCCGATGGCAGTGGATAAACTGAACGCGGGAATCGAAGGAAGCAGAGTATTGTATTACACCATCATTCCCGCCGAAAAAGGTATCTATAGCCTGCCCTCACTCAGCTTTTCCTGGTTTGATCCGGAAGCGGGAATGTATCGCAGCTACAACAGCAAAAGCCGCGAGATTAAGGTGAAGAGCTCAAATGTAATCAGCTATTTTTCCGGTTTGCTGGATAGCAATAAACAGCAAACTCTGCGTCCCATGCTATCCCGCTCTGCGTATCCCGACTATCCGAATTATCTGCAGAAGGCATGGTATTGGTTGGCGGTGGGCTTTATTCTCTTGGGGCTGGGCCTTGCCATGTATCTTAGTTTTCACCGCATCAAGCGCACACGGGATCCCGAAAGCTATGCCCGTATGATGGCAGACAAAGCTCTGAAGAAATACTTGCAGGAGGCCCAAAACGCGGCGCAACAAGGCAGCAAAGATTTCTATACCTTGGCAGAAAACGGTTTGATGCGCTACCTGGCCACAAAACTGGGGATAGGGATGGGGCTTTCCACTATCGAGAAGCTTGAATCTATGGAAGGGATGAATCTTTCGGAAGGATTGATAGAAGATACCAAGTGCTTTATTGCCAGCTGCGAGCGGCATCGTTTTGCTCCTCATGAGGCGAGTGCCGGGGAGATTTTGCAGGATCTGCAGCTCTTGAAACTGATTGTATCCGGATTTTGCCGCAATGGAGGCAGGGGATGAAGAGATTTTTGTTGCTCACGATATTAATCAGCTTGTTTGGGCCGGTGCTTGCCAGCGAATTTGACAGGATGAAGGCCCTCGAAGAGCAGGGCACAGAGAACCCCGATCTATACTACAATCTGGGCGTAAGCTATTGGCAAACCGGGCAAAGTGGCATGGCGACGCTGTATTTTTTGAGGGCTTTACACCTGGATTCCGCGCACAAGGCGGCAAAAGAGAATCTGAATTATACGATCAACCTGTCGCAAGACCGTGAGCTGTATCCCCGCAGGCTGTTTTTGCTGCGGGTGTTTTTGGAAGCCTACGATTTTATGAACTTGAACCGGATGGCGATACTCAGCCTGGTTTTGCTGGTTTTGACCGCTTTGAGCTTGATCTGGTATGTAAATTATGATCCTGAAAAAGAAAAGGGATTGCCGGGCCTGGTTTTAAGTATTCTGCTGCTGCTGCTGTTGACCTCAATTGCTTTTATGAGCTTCAAAGCCTATCGCAGAGCCCACAATATGCAGGCGGTTCTGCTGGAAAACAGCGCGGAACTCAGGGAAGAAGCGGACTCGGGCTCAGCTCGCGTGGCGAAGATTCATGAGGGTGTGATAGTGGACATTCAGAAAAGCTCGGGTGAATGGATGTTGGTTCGGCTGCCCAATGGACAAAGTGGCTGGATCGAAGATAAGCTGATAGCGCGGGTAATGGATTAGAAGATCAAAAAAAGGTGGAGTCCCAAAGCCGGGATTCCACCTTTATCATATCCGGTAAAACTATTCTTCTTCTTCGAAGTCTTCGAACTCTTCAAAGCCGTCCAGATTCCCTTCCAGGCTATCGATCATAAAGCGGGCGGATTCATGCAAATCCCCTTCCGGAAAGCGAGTGAGGAATTCCTTGAACAGCTGCAAAGCAGTGTCTGTATCCTTGATCTCTTCGGCAGTGAGGAAGGCTTTCATAAACATAGCCTTATAGTCATCCACGCCGTTGGCATAGGTTTTGATGATCTGATCGAAGAACACTGTGGCATCCTTGTAATTGCGGTTTCTGGCTGCGTTATCGGCATACTCAAACAGTTGCTCCGCGCTCAGAGTCAATTGCACTCTTTCGGGATATTTCTTCATGTTAAATTCCACATAGAGATCTTCCTTCACCTGCTCCTGCTTTACACGTTCTTTATCTTGCTTTATCGCCTTCATGATGCGTGGTTCCACCTCCACAGCGGGACGATAACTCTTGGGTGTCTCAGATAGAGTGCGGAAAAACACGATGTCGCCATTGGCGGCAGTGAATACAGGGGAAAGATAACCCACGGGGTTGTCCCAAATGCGCTTCGAAAAATCAGGATCCTGCACCAGACCGGTTACCAAACCGTTGTCATATTGGTTTTCGTAGATGGATTTATCCGGCTTGGTGGAGTATTTGTTGATGATCTTTTCGATATCCTTATCTTTGTTTTTCTTATGCGCTTTCTTGAACTTGCTCCAAGCTTTTTTCGCAGTTTTGTTGTCTTCAAAGAAAAGCACCTGGATGGAACGATGCGCGGGGGTGGAGTAGTTATCTTTTTCCAATTCGTAGCGCTGGGCAATCTCTTCGTTCGTAACCTGGATGTCTTCGATTACCAAGATTTCATAAACCCGACGCAAAATAGTGTTGCGACGCAGCATCTGGTAGTCTTCATTTTCTTCAAAGTAACGCTCGTAACCCAAAGCTTTACCGTCAATTTTGAAAAGTTCCTGGATCAGCTTCTGTTCCAGAATGGCCATGGGCCCACCACCACGAGAGTAATAAATCTGTTCCTGAGGGCTTAGTTTGGAAAAGTCCACCATCAATTCTTTCACTCTCATGTTCAGCTCTTTTTGGGGTGAAGTAACCACAAACAAGTCTTCAATCTCATCATTCTTGGCCAGTTCATTCAGATTGATGCGTTTTGCCAGCAGGGTATCGATGACCACAGAGTATTTTGCCTTCAATTCAGCACGCAAGCTTTCCAACAACTCCCGGTCTTTTTGGGGACGTAGCCGCTGCTCCACTTCTGATCTTACTTCGTCAAATTGTTTCTGGCGACCGGGTATCCGGGCCACAGTGCGAAACAGGTGCCAACCCTTGTCTGTCTGGATGGGACCATTGATCTTCAGGGAATCCACTTCACTTTCGGCAATGATATCTTCCAGAACTTTGTCGTTGCCCACACCGGGGATGTTGCCATTTAAAGTGATGTGTTTGATGACACCCTTCAAGCCTTTGGAATAGGTGTTTTGATTGTATTTGTCGGATACCGCGGCAAATGTGGCCCCGGCGTTCAATTCCGCGATGGCGTCGATGGCATCCTGCTCGGTAGCGGTCTGTATGTAATGGATAGTGATATTGGGGCTCTGGTAAAAGAAACTGAGGTTTTCGTTGTAAAACTCCTGCAAATCTTCTTCTTCAAGCACCACCAGATCGGTCACGTTGCGCTTGTAGTATTCCTGCAGATAAAAACGGCCTTGCAGATCAGCAAGCATTTCGGTAACATCCGGGGCTTTATCTATGCCCATTTGCAGGGCTTTTTTGTAAAACACTTCCTCGGTGCTTATGATGTCTAAAATCTGCAATTGACCATCGGTAGTAAGAAAGCGACCACGATGCGCGGCAGGTATTTTATCTATCTTTGCCATGATATCTTCGCGCAGGATCTGTCCGCCGTCATATTCGGCAAGGATGTCGCGGTCTTCCAGCAAATTAGAATTTGAAACGGTTGTGGAACTAATCTCAACTGCTGCCAACATAGTGGAAAGCATCAATATCAGACTGCTTAACAGTAGTTTCTGTAAGGATGATGACATTCTGGCTCCTTTATCTTTTATAAATGATATTATTCAAATAATGACAAAAACTCAAGACCAAGCTATGCGTCAAGGCTTTTATTCATCCATATCTCAGCAAATGCTGCAGAGTTCCTGCAAATATACCCTCCATAATTGGCTTTCCTGCAAAAAAAGAACGGAATCCGGCAGATCAAGCTGATCTGCTATGTATATTCTGTATATAAGGAAGGCAAAAACCGACATTGATCATATACATTGTGTGGAGACATGGCCACGCTGCTCTGGTGAGTTCAACATAGAATCCGCTCGGACCTCCTTTTTTGCCGGGGCTCTGAAACCGCACGAGAGATTCTCAAAGAGAGCAGTAAAAGAGATTGGTGGCTCTATTTACTGTCTTCACAGGTCATGGTTTAAATTTATCAGCGCAATGGTGGCACATGTTCATACGTCGCTTTAATGAAGAAGATAAGCCATTGGCAGAAATAGATGTTGACAGAATCTCAAGTTATGTTGAAAATGGTTTTTTGTATATTGTTCGCGCAATGATGCGATTCTTTTCAGAGATTTTTGGCACGCATTGTGCATATATAGTTTGGCAAGAAACAAAACGATCCCCCAGGAGGATACAAAAATGCTCAGAAAACTCAAAAACCAAAAGGGTTTTACCCTTATCGAAGTGTTGGTGGTGGTTATCATCGTTGCCATCCTGGCAGCTATCGCCGTACCACGTTACCTGCGTTATGTTGAAAAATCTCGTAGCACAGAAGCTCAAACTGCGATTACCACTCTGCGTAAAGCCTTCGATATTCATCTCCAAACCACCGGTTCTACAGACAACTACACCATTGAAGACGCTATGAAAGACGCCAACATTGGTGCCAGCACAATGAAGAATTGGAAGTTTGAAGTAACCGGTAATCCGCCTCGCCAGTATGTCGCGACATCCCAACAAGACTTCGCTGGTGGCGAAGGTAAACAGGTGATATACGATGTAGTGGAAGCCCAATTCCACGGCTATGGAATCGATACCTGGACCAACCCTGAGTCCGGAGGAATGGAAGCCGACTAATAAGGGAGGACGGTACTTTGACGATTCATGAACTATTACGCTTTACCGCTGAAGCGGGAGCGTCTGACCTTCATGTTGCCGTAGGCTCGCACCCCATGGTGCGAGTCAACGGTAGAATGAAAAAGCTCAACCTTCCGGTACTTAGTTTGGAAGAAGTTGAGAACCTCGTCTATGGAGTGATGAACGAAGTGCAACAAGAGATGTTTCGCAAGAATCTGGAAATTGACTTTTCCACAAAGCTTTCGAACGACGTGCGCTTCCGTGTAAATGCTTTCCATCAGATTAATGGTATATCCGCCGCTTTTCGTGTGATTCCAAACGAAATTAAAAGCTACGACGAGCTGCGCTTGCCCGAGATTCTCAAACGCCTCACCAAGAAAGAAAAGGGACTCATCCTGGTTACAGGACCCACCGGAAGCGGTAAGTCCACCACTTTGGCTACCATGATTGACAGTATCAACGATAACCGATACTGCCACATTATCACAGTGGAAGACCCCATAGAATTCGTACATCGCAGCAAAAACAGCCTGATCAACCAACGTGAGTTGGGTCATGACACCTGGAGCTTTACAGCGGCACTGCGCAGTGCCCTGCGTGAAGACCCGGACGTGATTTTGGTAGGTGAAATGCGCGATCTGGAGACAGTGTCACTTGCGTTGACAGCCGCCGAAACCGGTCACCTGGTTTTCGCCACGCTGCACACCGGTAGTTGCACCAAATCCATCGACCGTATCATCGATATGTTCCCCAAAGAGCAACAGCAACAAGTGCGATCCATGCTATCGGAATCCCTAGAAGCCGTGATCTCCCAGACCCTGTTGCCCACCAAAGACGGCAAAGGCCGTGTTCCCGCAGTGGAAATCATGCTGGCAAACGCCGCCGTAAGAAACTTGATCCGCGAAGAAAAGACCTATCAGATTCCCTCAATCATTCAGGCTTCCACCAAGGAAGGGATGCAAACCAGGGATCAATCACTGTACAATCTGGTAATGAACAACTACGTGGAACGCACTGTGGCAGAAGAAGTGGCGGAGAATCCCAAGCTCTTTGCGACAGGTGCCGGTTTCTAAGGGGATGGTTTAGGATGACACCCCGCTTTTTACCAGACAAACCCTGCCTGCTCACTAATGAGCGGGGGGTCACTCTTCTGGAAGTATTGGTATCCGCAGCAGTACTGGCGGTTCTGATCCTCACAGCCTACATCGGCATCATGTATGCCGATAATCAGGCGGAACGGAATCATCAGTACCGCGCCGCTACCAATATTGTTTCCGGCGAACTGGAACGTCAATATGTATATAATCGCTACAATCTGAACCAAACTAGCATGCGGTTCTACGAATTCAAAAACCGTGTAGTGAATATATGTGAATTGGAAGAAGAAGAGATGTTGCAGGGTTATTTAAGCGTACAAGCCACCAGTATGACAGAGCGCTACGGCAATTCCTACTTTCCTTTTGTAAGGGTGGTAGCGACACTCGAATGGACCTTCCCCACAAAGAAAGACCATCACAGAATCGAATTGCAAGAAGATCATTACCCACGGTAAACTATGATGATGAATATGATTAAGAATGAGAAAGGTAGCACACTGATCGAGTTGATAGCCGTAATGATCATGTCATTAGTTTTGATAACGGTTTCGGCTGTTGGCGTCATAACCTTTTACAATTCCTACACTAGGATCAAGAAAAATCTGGATCTGCAACAAGGATTGATGGAGTGCATACATATCCTGCGGCACGGACTTTTGATGCCGGCTCGCGATGAGAACTTGATGACCGTGCTGAAATACAGCCCCACTTCCAAAGAGTATTGGTCCATTGCAACTGCAAAAAAAGTTGAGATCAAAGACTTCAATTCCTCTTTAGGTTATGGAACCAAACTAAGGCTTATGCCTGCAATCAGCAGCATGGGTCAAGATTTGGATTATCTGGAGTATTACCTGGATGATGGCGTGATTCGAGCTCAGTATATCTACAATGGCAGTCGCGTACCGAGCCCTCTGCACATCTTCCCGCATGAATCCGAAAAAGATTTTATCGAAGTAACCCGATTCGAATTGCATGATGCAAACACGCCCCTCAGTGCAGGTGCGTATTACACTCCGACCGGTCAGAAAGACAATATCCCACTGGTAAAAGTAGTCATTGAGGCCCAGGCGTTGTTGAAAGACGCGCGCGTGCCCCGTGACCGTGTGTACGAGACGGTGGTTTATGAAACCTACATCGCCAACAAATATTCGACAGAATGATAATAATTAACCTGATAGCAAAGCCAGAGGAGAAAAAATGCTCAGCATACTAAAACAAGAGAATGGGAATCTTTCCATCGTTATGCTTATGGCAGTGATCGGTATGGTTTCCGGGCTCTCTATGTCCAGTTTGGTCTTGCGAGATTTTCGAAATCTCACCTATGAATTCGAAAACGTGCAAGCCAGACATCTTTTGCGCAGCGACGCCTATCGGGGCCAGAACTTTTTGGTAAGCAATCCGCTTACGATAGGCGAGGTGTTTGTGCTCCCGGAACGCAGGTTTAGCCTAAACTCCGGTGATTTTGCGCGGTCGTTTAAACTGCGCAGTTATGTGGAGAAGACCAGAGAGAATACTCTGATAGGCTCCGATACCGGCATAGTGGGCACCGATAATATGGATGTGTTTAGGTTGAACACCATGGTCAGCACAGCCGTCGGCAGCTCTTTCAATACTTTTGATTCTAACAGCACCAGGGTAGTAATCGGTTCCAGTCTTACTCTCAATCAATCTTCTTTTGCCGAGTTTATGTATTTTACCGATCAAGACACATCTCCTGCCGGAAAGAATGTCTATTTCTATGGTTCGGACGTGATCGAAGGCAAGGTTCACAGCAACTCCGATATTCAGATCAAAAACGTCGGGGGCTGGCCCACCTTCCTGAACCTGGTTACCACTACCGGACATATAGTCAGTCACAGTGGTGAGTACGATGAGGAAGAGGTGTTTCAGGGCGGTTTGATCGAAGAATATGATGGTTATATTTTTCCAAAGGAAGCCACTACCCTGAGACATAATGCCCGGCATAATCTTATGGCCGGAAGCACAGGACCGGAAAACACCATATATCTGGTCCGCGTGAACAAAGGACAATCGACTTTCTGGAGGGGTGACTTATCTGTTCCCATTCGCAAATCTGCTACTGTATGGGATCCTTATCCGAGCATTCCTCTTGATGCGGCCGATTCATTATTCACGAACAGTTTTACGATAAGAGATACCATTTGGACAAGCGGCACTCTTGGCCAACTGTCCGGAAATGGTATATGGGTGGACGCCAATCTCTGGCTTGAGGGTACATTTAGTGGAAATCAGACTTGGGGTTGCTCTCAGAACATATATTTAGTGGGGGATATCCTTCTGGATATGACGCCCCTAGGTGAATCGCCCGTTTATAATCCCAAAGATATGGTCGGTATAGTTTCCGAAAAATCGATTCTGATCAAATACGGTTACAAGGATCCGGATTCCTTGGCACGTGTACATCCGAATTGTGGAGCCGATGACGATTACACAGCCCCTGCCGGTGGGGGGATATTTATCTATGCCGCCATGTGCGCGCTGGGAGATGGTGGCGATACCAGTGCGACCGACCCCAATTTCAAACATGGTGTATTCACCTTTGAATACCAGCATCCCCATGGCTCCACTCCCGCGATAAACGGAGAAGATGATAATGGCGATACTTACTTTTTTGACTGGATTGATTTGCATCGTTACCGTTACCCGCCGACCTCATCCGATCCCTGGCCCATAGCAAACCCCAGTTTGGATTATCCCTGGTACAATCCGCTATGGCCTGAGGCTCGCCCTTATTTGGAAAGAGGCACCATAAACGTATATGGAGCTATCGCGCAACGCCGGCGCGGCTTTGTGCACAGAAGCGGTAATGATTCAGAGTACCCTTCCAACGACGGATACTGGGATATCGAAATGGATATGTGCGGTGGCCCTGTTACGCCTCCCGTGCCATATAATGATCCTGTGATAAATGGCTTGGTCTTACTACCCAGAAATTGGCCCGGCGCGTCCGGAAGCGGGGTGGGCTACAAGTATAAGAACTATAACTTTGATTACCGGTTCTTGAATACCCAACCGGTGTTTTATCCCGAAGCGCAGCTCACCGGCGGAAAGAAGCCTTTGGCTCACGGATCATGGAGTATTGTGATTCCGGATCGGCCCAAATTCAACCGCTACTTTTAATGATTGATATAATGTATGTGGTATAAAGAGGAAATATGAAGAAGAACAAACCCGTTCGATTCAAGGAATCTGTGGGGATCGATATCGGTACCCACAGCGTGAAAATCGTACACCTCAAGAAGCTTCATGATGGCTTCAAACTCTTGAACTATGAGGTTCGTCCTACCGTGCCTCAGGGTGTAGAGTACACATTGAGCGATCTTCGACCGGAGCGTTTTGCTCCCGTGATCGTGGAAATGATGAAGACTCTGAAGATTTCCCCCAAGTCCATCAAACACCTGGTATCATCGATAGGTGGCGATAATACCAGTATAAAACAGATTAAGACCATCTTCCTGCCGGATGAAGAATTGGAATCCGCTCTATTCTTTGAAGCCAAAAAACACATCCCCATCAGCGGATCCGACATGGTGCTGGATTATCAAGTGCTTTCCGTGGAAGAAAAGACGAACAACATGAACATCTTGTTGTCTGCCACATCAAAGGAAGTGCTGAACGAGCATACCGGAATTCTATCGACTGCAGGCTTGAATCCTCACATTGTGGACATCGATTCCCTGGCGGTAGCAAACAGCTTCATTATGAACGCTTTTGCCGAAGAAGGTGTATATGTGTTGCTGAATGTGGGAGCTCACCGGACAAATATGGTTATCTGGGGCCCGGAGGCCAAGTTTTTTGCGCGCGATATTCCCTATGGTGGCTTCAATTTCACCCAGGATATAATGCGCAAACGCCAGATGGAATGGGCAGAAGCTGAGGAATACAAGTTTGCAAATGGCCTTCTGGATGATCCGAACAATCCCACGGTGCAAACCATCAGCATGTTGGATATTTCTGAAAAACCCACGGAAGAAGCGATAGCCGAAGAGCTTCGCCGCTCCTTGCGTTTCTATGTGAAAGAAGCCGGTAACAGCGATTTCCGCAAGATCCTGATCACCGGTGGAAGCGCAAAGCTGAAAGGTTTGCCAGAATATCTTCAAGACAAAGTTAATGTGCCCACAGAAGTGTTCCTGCCCTTCACAAACATAGAAATGCCGGAAAAATTCCAAGATAAAAAGGATCCGCAACTTGCTCTTGCCATCGGCTTAGCAATGAGGATGGAGTAAGGGGAGAGCGATGACATACGATTTCTACTTCAAAATAAACCTGAATAAATTTGGCGAACAGCGGCTGGAGAAAGAACGCGAAACCCGTACTTTCCGCAATGCCTGCATAGTGTTTGCCATCGGATTCATATTAGTGTTGGTTGCCTGGTTCTATATCGTGGGCAATTTAAGCAAAAAGGTGGAAGCCCGCCGCAAATACCTGGCTGAGATTCAAGCTGAGCTGAAAAGCTATCAAACCAGCAGCGAATACCTTTCCTCAAATGATGTTGACCGCCTGGCAAAGACTTTCAACAACCGGATATTCTGGGCCAAAAAAATGGTCGCTCTGGGTCAGGAAGTGGATGCCAAACTGGCTATTCGAAGGTTCAGCTATGCCAATGGTATCCTTACCATCAATGGTATTACTGAGGTGGATTCAAAGGTTAAGGAGTTTGATCTGATCAATGAATTCATTCAACGTCTCAAAGCCAATCCCGAGATTTCCAACGATTTCCCGGAGATCAAGAGCGGACAGGTGCTGAAGCAGATTGTGCGGGATACCGCGATCTTCGAATTTGTAATTGAATGCTATACCGCAGATGCCGCAGGAGGTTTGAAATGAGACAACACTATCTGATCCTCATTCTGATAATGCTGGGCCTTACTGTAGCTTTTGTGATGCTGGGTTCAGAAAGCCTGAACAAGGACTTGGGCCGAATCCAGACACTGGACAGTCAGATCAAGACATCGCAGGAGAAGCTGAATAGTGCACGGATCATGGATCAGGAGCTTAGCCAGTTTGCCATGATTATCGACAACAGCCTTACCAAAGATAAAAAGTTTAGCTTCGATGAAATCAACGAATTCAAAACCGGTATCGGCCAGATGGCTCACGAGCGCCAGATCTCCATCACAAAGCTATCAGACACCAGCAAGTGGTCTCTACCCAATCTCATCGAGATTACCTTCAATATGGAGCTGGAAGCTACCTACCGCCAGATTGGCCAGTTTATCTCGGACATGGAATCTCAGGACAACATCATCAAGATTCAGACCTTGGATATCAGTCCGGTTCAACGTAGTGACGAAGATATCTTGGCAAACGCTGAATCTCGCTATCGGGTATTGCTTGAGATCTCGGTCTTTAAAGTGAAGAAGGAGGTATAAGATGCAGACAAGATTTGTGAAAGACTTGGCCATTGCCCTTATCGTGATCCTTCTGGGCTATTTGATCATAAGACTGGTCATTATCGACCGTAAAGTCTCAGACATCCCCGAAACTTCGGTCTATAGCCGCGAATCTGTATCAGATACACTGATGACCAGAATCCGCTCTATAGAGAGTTCCATTCAAGACCGTAAAAACTTTGTCTTCAATTCCAGCACCGATCCTTTGCGCCAGGGCAATATCATCAAAGATAAAGCCGATCGCGCCAGAGAGTTGGAAGAGACGATCCGGAACACGTTCCGCCTGGCTACCACAGCACTCGATGAATTGGGCAACAAAATCGCCTACATTGAGTATCAGGACGCTCTACATGAAGCCCGCGTGGGCGAAATCGTCGCCGGCCGCAGGATTATCGAGATAAATGAAAGAAGCATCCGCTACACTATGGGCGGAAATACCTATACAGCAAATCTGATGCCACGTCCCGTACTTGATCTGGATAGCCCCAATACATATAAGATCAGGGACAACGGTAATTGGTAAAATATATTATAACAGTGGGAGTAAATATGAAACACATGCTTGCAACTAAGCAATATCTGTGTCTGATCCTGGTGCTGCTCTTTGCGTTTTCAGCGCTTGTTGCTCAGGAAGATCCTTTGACCAGAAAAGTCACATTCAATGCCGATGACGCCACTCTGTCATCTGTGTTGAATGCCCTGTCGCGCCTTTCCGGAACAAACATCGTTCTTGCCGTAGAGCAAACCGGTGATGCCGACAAAGAAAACGAGAAACGCGTTACCATAAACATCAAAGAAGTTCCCATCGAAACTGCGGTATCCCTGGTGGCAAGAACCACCGGCCTTTCCTATCGCATTGTCGCCGGAAACACATTTGTGGTGGGCCCCAAACAAAACATCATGGAAGAGGTTGGTGAACGCAGCAATGTCCTGTATCTGAACAACCTCGATGCCACCAAAGTAGCTGCTTCCTTGGAAGATGCCGGTGGCAGAATCGTTCCAGTTGAAGGCCAGAATGCCATTATGGTATATGCCAATCAAGAAACTTTTGAGCAAATCCGCAGCCTTGTGGAAGGCATGGACACTGCTCAGGACCAGATAGAGATCAGGGTTCGCCTCATCGAGGTTAACCTTAGCAACGCCAAAGAAGTTGGTATCGACTGGAGTCGCTTGAACCACCTTACCACCATCATCGCTGAAGATCCTATCGGCGCCAATGGTCAGGGCTTGCCCTTCAACTATACCGATGACACCGGTTATTTGCCTCATGGTGATCTGTTAGAGTTCGAAATGCTGCCCGAAAACCAATATTTCCAGAAGATTGATGGCTTTAACGACATCGGACACTTCAGCCGTCAGCTTACTGCTTTTGATATCACTATCGACTGGCTTTTGGAAAACAACGCTGCCAAACTGCTAACCGACACCCGCGTGACTGCGCTTAACGGGGAAGAAGCAATCCTGCACATTGGTGAAGTGATTCCCTTTGTGGTAATGGACAACGAAAAGCAAGTACAGGTTGAACGCGAAGAAGTGGGCATCATGCTTGCCGTTACTCCCACCGTGAATAAAGATGGCAACATCACCGCCAAGATCGCCCCGGAAGTGTCTTCCATCACCGAACTTGTGGGGGGATATGTTCCTCGCACCAAAGTTCGCCGTGTATCCTCCACTGTTACAGTACCCAACGAGCACAAAATCATTGTTGGCGGCCTCTTAAATTCATCTATTACTCAAAGAACAAGCAAGGTTCCCTTCCTGGGCGATATTCCTTTCATCGGGCGCTTATTCCAGCATCGCTATGAACTGGTGGAGAACACCGATCTGATCATGGAAATCACTCCCAGACTCGTTTCTATGACAGAGACCAGCCCGGAACCCATTGTTGACGAAAGACTCACCCGTACTCTGATCGAATATGAGAGTGAGGAGGAATAATGAAACGTTTTAATTCCTTGATACCCTTTTTAACGCTGATTGTCATTATCCTGGTCAGCTTCTCAGCTTCTTGCGATAAGCGCAATCCGCCGCCAATCATACCAACTCCCCCAGAACCTCCGTCATTATCTGATATGCGTGAAATTACCAGCATAAAAGCTGTCCCGGATACGATATATGCAGATAACAACGTTACTTTCTCCAGAATCTCGGTTCAGGTAAAAGATGGTGAGAACTTTGGCGTACGCAATCAAATGGTGAACTTTAAGACCGATATCGGTAACATCATTACCGACGTTACTACAGATAGCACCGGTGTAGCAACATCCACTTTCTGGGATAGTGGCGACACCGGCATGGCGACCATCGTAGCCATCGTCCGCAATTTCCACGAAACAGTCAAGGATTCAATAATTTCCATGGATTCAGATACGATACGTGTGTATATCGCTCCAGTCCCCGAGATCGATCAGATTAAGCTGGAAGCCAAAAATAGCGCTGTTGTCGCGGGGGTTCCCATAGATATGGAAGTGCAGGAAGTGATTCCTTTCACCGCCAGACCCTTGTACGCCGATGGCACAAATCTTCCGGATAACTCTCTGGTAACATTTTCCTGTACTCAAGGTTATTTCGTAGCCTCAGACGATACTGATCTTGGTTTGGAGACAGTGGTGAAGACCGTAAATGGCAGAGCCACTGTTAGATACAATTCCGGAACCTCATCAAATGTGGGGCCCGGCGAAGAATTGGGTAGTGTAACAGCTTCCATCGGCGGAGTAGAATCTGATGCTTTAATCTCGATCTCTCCCGATGCACCCAGCTCAATTTTGCTAAAGAGCTTTGTGGACGGAGTGCCTTCACAAACCAGTGACGTTGGCAGTTCCAGCGAGATTATGATCCGAGCCACTCTGAAGGATAGGTATAGCAACGAATGCCCCGGCGAGATCGTAAAATTCAACACAGATCTGGGAACCTTTGCTAATACAGCACAAAACTCTTCCGCTACTACGGACGAGTATGGCATAGCCTCTGTACGCTTCACTCCCGGACTGCTTGCCGGAGCCGCAACCATCAAGGCTTCTGCCAATAACGATACCCTGAATACACAGATTATCTTCACCATTTCTTCGGATGATGTCCAATCCATGGATTTCACCCAGGAAGAAGCCATAGAATTGAACGTGGCCGAGACCGGTGGAGTGTCCTCCGCCATTCTCAGAGTAAAACTGAGGGATATTAACTACAACCTGGTTGACAGACCTTTCGACGTTCGGTTCAGGATCATGAATACAAACGTTCCTACCGGAGCCAACCTGAACGGTCACTCCCCTGCCAACGACTGGGTAACAGTAACTTCAAATGGCGGTGAAGCGCAAGTATCGGTGAACGCCGGTACCGGCTCGGGCGTGTTGCGCATCCAAGCGGAGTGCACCAACGACGCGGGTATGACGATTACTGCCAATAAACCCAATGTGATCATTCACGCCGGTTTACCTGCCACGATTACTCCGAGCATGGCCGGATACGACCAGGGTAATAGCATGCAAGGCGGTGTATGGCAAGTGGTTGCCTCTGCTAATGTACGTGACAAGCACAACAACCCCGTATCCCTGAATACCCCTGTCTGGTTTAGCATTGTCAGCTGTGACGAAAACGGCAATCCTGCCGATAGCGTTCACGCGCAGATAGAAGCTTTCGGTACGGTCGGAAACGTGAGTATCGAGGGTGACTCTCTCTTGGGCGTAGCCTTTACCACCGTCACTTATCACGGTTCTCAAACCAACAAATACGTCCGCATTGTGGCCTCCAGTGGCGACGCTGTGTCATCAACATTAGGTGCAGATGGAGTGTTCCAGCTTCCCATCACAGGACCTGAGCTGATTGTGTATGCCGATCCTCAGAACTTGAATTTCGGTAATGCCGGAACCAATGTCACTCCTGCTTCTCTTACTACAGACATTAGAATATGGCTGTTGGATGGTCAGGGAATTCCCATAACGGATAGTCATTTCCACTTGAGCTCGGATAAAGGGCAATTCAATATCTCAAATCCTGCCCCGGGACCCAATGATCCCGATTATCTGAGTTATTGCCTCGACCCGTCTAATCCGCAATATATTCGCAGCATAGACGGATATTCACTCTCCAGGTTCAAAACCTTCGAAGCTGAGCATCCGGATCCACAGGATGAGTCCTTGAGTCCGGAACAAAGTACGGCAAATGTGGGTGTTCGCTTGTTGGGATCAACAATCGAACCTACTCCGGCAGTAATAACGGTGTGGACTTTCTGGGGACCACCTCCCTTCTAAAGCAACAGAATAATATAGCGCCGGGGGAGCAAGTCTCCCCCAGCGCTCAATTTGCAGATGCAGGAGTGATTATCGATCCAAAGCATGGCAACCCGCCAACGATATATTTTTACAGTAAATAATATGACATAAGGATAAAAGAATGAGTTTCAACCCCCAATTTGCCAGGCTGGGTGAAGTGCTGCTTCACGAAAACCATGTAAGCGAAGAAAAGCTGAAAGAAGCTTTAATCAAACAAACCAATTTTGGACTCAAGCTCGGAGAAACGCTGATCAAGCTCGGTTACATCAGCGAAAAGCAATTGCTGAATGCACTTCATATGCAGCTGGGTTACGACATCGTCAAAGAGAACGAATTGATGGATCTGGATCTCAAAGTTGTATCCCTGATCCCGGAACCTTATGCCTTGGAGAACAGAGTAATAGCTCTCCGCGAAGATGCCGATGGCGTGGTGGTGGCATTAGCGGATCCCGAAAACCTTACCGTATTGGACAGCTTGAAAAAGCTCATCGGCAAAAACATCAAGCCGGAACTGATCGGCGACACTATGTTGCACGATACCATAGAGAAGTATTACAAGAGCATTCGCACCACCAGCCAGGTGGAAGACGCCGTTGGCGGGTTTGACTTTGTGGCAGTGGACGAAGAAGAAAACGAGATATCCATCTCTGCCGCTTCCAGCGATGCTGATGCCCCTGTAGTAAAACTTTTGAATCTGATCATCAACGAAGCTATCAAGGCAAACACAACGGATATTCACATCGAGCCCTTGATAAAGCATACCAGGGTTCGCTATCGTATCGACGGTGCTCTGCGTGAAGTGATGACTCCTCCCATCGGTATGCACCCCGGTTTGGTCTCTTTGGTGAAAGTGATGAGTAAGCTGAATATCGCTGAACGGCGTTTGCCGCAGGATGGACACATTTCTCTGAAAACATCGTTGAAAAGCGTGGACGTCCGTGTTTCCATCACTCCAACCGTGTTGGGTGAAAAAGTGGTTATGCGTCTGTTGGACAAAGGTGATTTTGGTTTCAAGCTCAGCACCCTGGGTTTTGAACAAGAGGATATGGTGATCTTCGATAGAATCATCCGCCGTCCCTATGGCATCATCATCGTTTCCGGTCCCACCGGTAGCGGTAAATCCACCTCTTTGCACGCTGCTCTGAAAGAAATTCAGGATCCCGAAACTAATATCATCACAGTGGAAGATCCCGTGGAATACCGCCTGGAAGGCATCACACAGATCGAAACCAAAGAGCAGATCGGTCTTACATTTGGCTCTGCCTTGCGTTCCGTGCTGCGTCAGGACCCGGATATCGTACTAATCGGTGAAATCCGTGACGAAGAGACCGCGGACATCGCGATCAAATTTTCGCTTACAGGTCACCTGGTCTTTTCCACACTGCACGCCAACGACGCTCCCTCCACAGTTACGCGTCTCATCGATATCGGTATCAAGCCTTACTTGGTGGGCTCTTCCCTGTCATTGGTGATGGCACAGCGTTTGGTGCGTAAGATATGCCCTTATTGCATTGCCGATTACAAACCCACCGACCAGGAAATTATCGATGCCGGTCTCAGCGAACAGGATGTTAAAGAAGCCCAATTCAAGATCGGAGAAGGTTGCGTTCACTGCGACAACACCGGTTTCTCCGGACGTACCGGTATCTTCGAATTGCTTACCGTGGACAAAGAAATCCGCCAGCTCATTTATGATGGCGGCAACCAGGACCTCATCCGCGCGTCTGCGCTTAATTCAGGTATGCGCACCCTACACGATGCTGCGGTATCCAAAATGAAACGTGGTATCACCACCATCCGCGAAGTCATCAAGATGACTATCGTTGAATAAGATAAAAATAGAAGGTAATCTCTTATGCCAAATTTTGCCTACATTGTAAAAGACGCCAAAGGCGCTCGTGTAGAAGGTGTGATCAAGGCTGATACACTGGATATGGCGGTGGACAAACTTTCCAAAGAAGGCTCCACCATTATCTCCGTGAAAGCCGCAGCCGAAGGAGCGTTCAGGGGTAAACTATCGCTCTTCGACAAAGTAATGCTCACCATCTACAAGATTCGCACGGGTGTTACTCTCAGAGTACTCGTGTTCTTCACCCGACAGCTTTCTACCATGTTTTCTGCCGGTCTCACCATCGAAAAAGCCATCACCGACTTGGAAAAAGAGGAAAAGAACAAAAAATTTGCCAAGGTCTTGCGCAAGATCGGTGACGATATCCGCAAAGGCTACTCTCTTTCCGAGGCGATGGAACAGCATCCGGGTGTATTCAATCCGCTTTATGTAGCTCTGGTACAAGCCGGTGAAGCTTCCGGTACATTGCATACGGTATTGGACGAACTATCCGATTATCTGGAAAAGATAGAGGATACGAAGCGCAAGGTAACCAGCGCCATGGCCTACCCGGTCTTCATCCTCATCTTCCTGATCGGCGTGATCTGGGGTATGTTCTACTACATCATTCCCATGTTTGCCGAAGTATATGCGGATTTCAATGCCGGTCTGCCCGGACCTACGGTTATTGCCATTAATATCAGTGATTTCATCGTGAACAACCTTTTCCTTGCCATCCTGATATTTATCATGGCGATCGTGGCCCTATTCCTGGTTTACCTTACCGATCGCGGCAGGTTCATCATGGATACTCTGAAATTGCGTATACCGGTTATCGGGGGCGTGATCACAAACTCCATCATGAGTAAGTTTTCCCGCACCTTCAGCATATTGATGGCTGCCGGTGTTCCCATCATGGACACTATGGAACTCACCGAAAATGTGGTGCAAAACGCGGTGGTAGAAGGTGCCGTACGCAAAGCCAGAGTGCTGGTAAAAGAAGGCTATGGCGTAGCCAATGCTTTCCGCAGAACCGGTGAATTTCCACCTACACTGCTGCAGATGCTGGCTACAGGTGAAGAAACCGGAGATATGGACAAACTGTTGGGTAAAGCTGCCCAATTCTACGAGAAACTGGTGGATAGCGTTATCGACCGCCTCACCTCTTTGATCGAACCTCTCTTGATCGTTATGATGGCTCTGGTAGTGGGAACCATCATCATCGTGATCTACTTGCCCATCTTTGATCTGGGTGAAGCGATATCGCAAGGCTTCAATTAATATAAGACAAACTAACCAATATACACCCCGGGTAAAACCGGGGTTTTTTGATGCAGATTATACATGCTAGGCACTAACACACCGGCCGTAGGCCGTTCCACCGCGAGTGTCGGCGAGCAGAGTCCCAGCGGGACGTCAGTTTAGATAGTAGTAGGATAGTCCAAATGCCGATAAGTGCCGGAGGCACGAGATACACCAGCCAAACAGAACTGATAAACCTTGAACGTGCCGGAGGAAGAAGGTTTAGATTGGAACATTGCAGAATTGGTCGCAGAGACCCTCTGGGATGGCAAGATGTTCTCTAGCCCATAAAATGGTTCAGCCATTTTGCGGTGGCCCCCAAACCGGTACGTTCCCGTTATTGCGCCTCTCCTGAGGCGTCAATCCAAATAAAAGCGAAGGCGAAGCCTGAGCATCCAGCGGGACGTCAGTTTAGATAGTAGTAGGATAGTCCAAATGCCGATAAGTGCCGGAGGCACGACAGTTGATAGCGCGGGGTGAAGCTCGTGAACCCCATAAAATGGTTCAGCCATTTTGTGGGGTAATCGAAGCGGAACCCCGGGATAAATCGATGAGAGTAACAATATTGTTTGTTTTAATCCCCCCTCCCAGCCCAAGAACCACGGTTCTTGGGCTGGGAGGGGGGATATTGTATAAAGGGACGAATATCGCGCATGGTCCCGGGGTTTACACCCCGCGCTATCAACTGTCACCCCTCCGGGGTTTGGGCGACGCTGTTGTTTCGGCGGAATGGCCTACGGGCTGTTAAACGGTGCTGAATCTTATCTGTCTTAACTATGGCACTTAGCGATGCTGATACATACTCCCTCAGAT
>ENA-UOOR01001296-UOOR01001296.1-fermentation-metagenome-genome-assembly--contig:-NODE-1296-length-30367-cov-7.204902_pt1 | contig 30367 bp, 40 predicted proteins | sample MGYA00245780_ERZ724029 | MGnify/ENA primary metagenome ERZ724029 (study PRJEB28704, sample SAMN03018315) | fermentation metagenome | biome: anthropogenic terrestrial biome; feature: soil; material... | reverse complement strand
ATATATAACATTAAAATAACCTCCTTATTATTATCAATAGTAAATTATATTAATGGTAATCGGGGTTATATGAAAATTTTTACAAACTATAAAAAAATCAAATATATAATGTAAACAATTAATATTTATTTAATAGGCAAAAATAGTAATTATTAAATCCTCAAAAAGTTGACTTTGCAAAACTTTTCCCATTATAATAAATATATAATATTATATAACTGAGAAGAATCAAAAAGATTAGTGAACGAATTACCATGATTGCAAAGAAGTCTAAAATGTTAATTTCCGTTTTACTTATCGCTATTTTTATCATTGCCATTGCAGCAGGGTGTAAAAAACAGCCTCTTACCGCTAAAGAAGCTGTTGACCAACTGATTCAGAGAATTACTTATAAAAATAATAAGATTACCTTTACTGTTCCGAAAAATTATCCCGAAAGTACACAGTGGAATATCATTATTGCCGGCAAATTGGAGGAAAACGGCTTCGGTATGAGCGTCCATCTGTCCAACGACAAAATGAAAACAAGTCTTGGGTTGGCAGACAAATGTATTCCATTGAAATAAAAATGGATATACCGAGCTTCTCATGTCTGTTTCTCTGCCTGATGAGGACGGTAACACCATTGAACGCAGCATCGATCTCTTAAATGTTGACGACATAGCTTGTTCAAAATAAAAAAAGTCACTTCATTTAAGGTTACTTTCCATAAGGATGTATTATGTTTTTAAGATTTGCCGTAGGATGGTTTGTTGTATCCTGCGGCTTTTCTCTTGTCCTAAACTCCGTCCATAAAGTTAAAAATCTCTCCTGTCGTTCGATTTTATCAAATCTTTATTTCTTTCGCTTGAATATTTTGCTTACAAGAAATATAATAAATAAAAAGATTATCCATTTAAGAGGAAACTATAATGGAGTATATAAGTATAAAAAAGTGACAGCCAAATGAGATTTTACCGTACGGATAGCGATTTATCATTGTGCAAGCTGGCATTTCCCTCACCGGCATGCAGCTTGAGGAAGTAGAGAAGATCACGGAGGGCTGGAAGTATGGTGCTGTACCTGCAACTGCTGTCCTTTATCGAAAGCGGCCGGTTTGAGAAAGGCGGTATGCGAAACCTAATCCATAAAGCACTGTGGAGCCAGCTGCCGAAACAGGAGCGGAAGCTTCTGCTGGTCATCCATCTTTCCATGCTTTTCTCTAATGCAGGCCACAGTTTAATCATTGAGCCTGACACGACATGGGCCTATGTGCTGAACAACGCCGACTAGTATATATACTAAGAAAACAAAGTAATATAGACACACAGTGCAGAACGTCCACAAGTTTTGACCTGTGGACGCTCCTTTGCCAGACGCTACAACAAATCATCAATCTTACTCATAAAAAGCAAATCCTCCAGTAAAGATTATTTACAATTCTTTCATAATCATTTTGCTGTAATGCAAAATAATTTTGATTCTCGTAAACATCTTTACTGGAGGACTGCCAAAATCAGTATCCTTTTTTGCTTAAAGTTCTACTCCTTGATATCAATAGGTTGCTAATAAGATGGTAACCTATCTTCCGAATCCTCTGCCATTATTTCTTTGTTGTTTTCTTTTTCTTCTACATTCGGGACATCTTTGGGGTTCATTCTCAAAACCTTTTTCCTTATAAAATGTTTGCTCTCCTTCTGTAAATATAAATTCTTTTCCACAATCTTTACATACTAAAGTTTTATCTGCCATTTCACCATTCCTCCTTTTACCTGGATTTAAGATTTAAAACCTAATCTACAAACAAATTCCTAATATGAGGAATGATGTGTAATGGTTTTAATCTTATATATAATAACACTTTAATCATATCATTTTTATTATTCATATACAATATATAGAATATAAATTTTTTATATCTTTTTCTCAATATACAATATACTGTTTTAATTTACTTTTGACTTATATAAATGTAAAATTAAGTTGAATTGGATAGTTTGGAGGAAAACGTTAAAATTATGTTTTCATTGAAATATAGATTAATATAATTGTATAAGGAGGAAAATATAAATGAAACCTGTAATTGACCACATTCATATAACCGTTTCTGATTTTGAACGGGCAGAAAAATTTTATGATCTTTTAATGCCTTTATTGGGATTTGATTTAAAAAATAAAGAAAAAGATGATATCCCTGATCATGAATACAAAATTATAGAATATCATCATAATAATTTTTCCTTTGGCATTGTAAATCCACGATCCCCATATGTTAATGAGAAAATAAGCAGAAGAAAACCTGGCTCTCTCCACCATGTCGCATTTTATGTGGACACTCCTTCTGATGTTAATATACTATATGAACAAATAAAAGAAATTGGAGCCACCGTTGTACACAAACCTCAATTTTATCCCGAATATTGTAAGGATTATTATAGTTTCTTTTTTAAAGATTCGGAAGGAATAGAACTTGAGATTGTAAATTTTGGAAGAACAAATTATTTCGTTTAATTTTATATTTCTATACGTGACATCAATTCATAGGTATATCTATAATTTTGTTATACATTTTATTATATTTTATTGAGTTGATATTTAACGTTAATTCCTCCCCTGTTCCATTAAATCTTAATGTTCTTGTATATGTTATCATACTTTCCTTATCATTTAAAATCTTCTTCTCATGTTTCCCCGGAATAGTTCCCTGAAGTTTCAAATCCTTATCATCAGCAGTCAAGTTCACCTTTGAAAGAGCCACATTTTCTTCTGTAGTAATATTGATATATGTTTCTCCGCCCTTTTCATATACTTTATTAATTTCAACTTTCTGGCCATTTATTTCAACAGATTGTGACTTTTCATTTCTTTCAAGTTTTACTGATTCAGAAGCATCATAATCTGCTTCAAAGCTAACAAGTTTTATCTGTAATTCTTTCAAATTCTTAGGAAGAGCATCGTATTCAAAGCTGAATTTCATTCCTTTTATATCAGTAGTCATTTCTGATCCTTGAATAGATACTTCTTTCCCATTAGCATATATTTTAATATCCAAATTATATGGTCTGATTCTTTCCCCTGTTATTTGATCTGCAGCCAATTCTATAATATTTTGAATCTTACCTTTTACAACTGTAGTAGTAGGAGATGCCGTAATAGACTGAAATCTTATAGTGGCATTATCTACTTTGACCTTTTCATTTAAATGCTTTTTTAATGTATAACCCATAGCCTTATTTCTATCCAAGACAAATGAGATTTCTCCCTTTTCATTTTCTCCCGATTTTTCTATTTCAAATTCCCATTTTAATCTCTTTTCAAAAAAATGAGGGGTACTAAAGGATGCTATCCACTTAACTTCGTTATTCTCCTTATCTATTTCTCCTTGAGCCGATTCCGTCATATATTCTCCTGCAATTCCGCTTATGTTGCTATTATCAACATTCAGGAATTCTAAAACATTGCCGCTCCTTATAGTGTAAAAAATCAAAAGCTGGTTTTCATCTAACATTACACCATCTAATGTGACTGCCGTTCCGTCCTCAAATGTATAACTCTTGCCTATTATCTGTCCTTTTCCCAGCTCATTTAGTTGACTTAATGTTCCGTTCATAACTCCTTCATATCCCACCAATTTTTTCCCATAGAATGCTAAAGTGTCAATGTTACTTCCTAAAATAATTGCTGCAACAATTATCGCCGCCCATTTTATTTTAAATTTTTTAGAATACTTCAAATGAGGAGGAGTATTATTTAAGGCAGATCTAAGTTTTAATTCCAATTCTTCCGGCACATTTATCATTTCCATCTCTATTCTTTTTTTTTCAAAGAATCTATCTAAATCATTCATTCATCTCCACCTCCACCATTCTTTTTAAATTTTTAATCCCGGCATTTATTCTTGATTTCACAGTTCCTATAGGAATTTTCAATATCTTGGCTATGGCCTTATAGTCCATGTCTAAAAAATATCTCATTTTTATGACTTCTTGATGTTTTCGACTAAGATGAGACATGCATTTTTCAATAATCATTTCTTCTTCCACATCTTTATCTTCAAAAACACTTTCCTTCTCAAATTCACTTTCTCTATTTATTAATATTGTTCTTCCTTTTATTTTTAAATATCTTTTACAGCAATTTACCAAAATAGTTTTACTCCAACTATAAAAGGAATCTTCTTTTTTTAATCTATGTATATTTTGATATAAAATCAAAATCATATCCTGCATAATGTCTAAAGCATCTTCTTCATTTTTTACATATATATACGCAAGTCTATAATATTCTGCTTTTCTGTCCATAATCAATTGAACTAATGCGTCTTTATCTCCATGCTGTGCTTTTTTTACCAATTCTGCCAAGTCCATATTTTCACTTCCTCTCAATATATAAGAGTACAAAAATAATGAAAAAGTTCATTTAAATTTAATTTCTCCATTATATTTTTTAATATCTTTTAAAATTTTACTGCTCTTAAAATATATAAACGTAATGACAATATTTTCAGCTATTTAATCTTGCTCAAAACATATAAAACATGATATAAATAGAATAACTTATTATAAATGGAGGCAATTAGATGGATATTATAAGTAAATTCAACAATCAGGAATTAATATTTATATGGTATCTTTTAATAATAAACATAATCTCATTTTTTACATTCGGAATTGATAAATCAAAATCAGAAAAAGACAAATGGAGAATAAAAGAATCTACCATGATAATTTTATCCGTTTTTGGGGGTTCCTCCGGAGGCATTATAGGAATGATAATATTTAAGCATAAGACAAACAAAAAGAAATTTTATATAGGTATCCCTATTATATTTTTAATCAACAAAATCGTGGAATTATTTATATTCGGATGTATAAAATAAATGAAGGGGTTTTTCAACCTCTTCATTCAATTACATCATCCAATGCTGCTTTCGTAACTTTTTTCAAGTCTTCCACTTTCAGCTCGATTTGAACCCCTATTTTTCCTCCGCTGACTAAAATATTTTCTAAACTTTCTGCGGTGGAATTTATAAAGGTAGGATAAAGTTTTTTCATTCCAATAGGAGAACAACCGCCTCTAATATATCCTGTATACTTTTTAATGTCTTTAACGTGAATCATATCTATCTTTTTTTCACCACATACTTTCGCTGCTTTTTTTAGATCCAATTCTTTTTCTACGGGAATTACAAATATAAATATATTGTTATCCCTTCCCTTGGTGACTAAAGTTTTATAAACCAATGAAGGATCTTTATTTGACTTCTTGGCAACTGACAGTCCGTCAATCTTTCCATCTTTCGTTTCATAAGTAATAACATTATACAAAATATCGTTGGAATCAAGAATTCGCATGGCATTTGTTTTTATGTTGGACATATTTTCACCTACTCCTGAAATGTCTCTATTTTAGTTTTAACCCCTTTAGAGCATCTGCCAGTTCAGTATTAATAGGTTCTTTTTTACTATTTTTCTGTTCTCTTAAATAATTGGCTACTTCTTTTTTGGAAACTGTATTCTTCTCATTTTTTCTTCTATTATCAAAAGCAGAAAGTTTCTCTCTGTATCCACAGCCGCATACAAATATTTGATTGTCTCCTTCTCCCTGTAGTTCCATTTTCTTATGACAGTTAGGACATCTCGCATTTGTTATTCTTGAAACATTTTTTCTGTATCCGCAATCTCTGTCCTGGCAAATAAGCATCCTTCCCTTTTTCCCCTTTACTTCCAACATGAATTTTCCGCACTGGGGACATTTAATGCGAGTCATATTATCATGTTTAAATGTTTCGCTGCTGTTTTTTATATCACTAACGATTGATTTGGAATAATCTTTCATTTCTTTTACAAAACTATTGTCATCTATTTTCCCTTTAGAGATTGCCTCCAATTTTTGTTCCCACTGGGCTGTTAGCGCAGGGGATTTTAAATCATCCGGAACTAATCCTAAAAGTTGTTTTCCCTTTGAAGTAATGAAAATTTCTTTACCCTTTTTTTCTATAAGAAAGGTATTAAATAATTTTTCAATAATATCCGCTCTTGTAGCTACTGTCCCGATACCTCCCGTTTCTCCTATTATTTTAATTAAATCCTTACTTTCCCCTGCCATATATTTGGCCGGATTTTCCATAGCAGAAAGTAAAGTCCCTTCATTAAAAGGTGACGGAGGTTTAGTCTGCCCTTTAGTTTGTACGATAGAAGATATTTTTAATACATCTCCTTTATTAATCCGAGGAAGGATCTGCTGAGGAATATCTTCATTGGAATCATCTTCTTCATAATTATTAGAATAGACTTCTTTCCATCCTTGAGCTATAACCCTTTTACCCTTAGCTATAAAATTCTCTTCCCCTATTTTTGCTCTAATTGTAGTTTGCTCATATTCAAAGGGAGGATACAGTACCGATAAAAATCTTTTGACTACCAAATCATATATTTTCTTTTCTTTTTCATTTAACTCACTTAAGATTACCTTCTGTTCTGTGGGGATTATAGCATGATGATCTGAAACTTTACTGTTATCCACAAAGTTCTTATTGGGGTTAATGGGATTTTTTAAGGCTTTCGCTGCCGATTGTTTATATATTCCTACCCCGCAAGCCTCTATTCTCTCCTTTAAAGTATCAACTATGTCCGTAGTAATATACTTAGAATCCGTTCTGGGATAGGTAAGTATTTTATGATTTTCATAAAGCCTCTGCATTATCCCCAAGGTCTCTTTTGCAGAATATCCGAAAATCCTGTTTGCATCTCTTTGTAATTCCGTCAAATCATATAATTTAGGAGAAAAAGACTTTTTATTTGCCTTTTCTACATCTGCAACTATTCCATCTTTTCCTCTAATATTTGATATTATTTCATCACATCTCTTTTTATCAAATATCCTCATATCCTTCGTTTTACTATCCTGCCATATTAATTTTATATTCTTTGCTAAAGCTGCAATCCCATAAAAATCTTGTGATTTAAATTTTTTTATTTCTTCCTCTCTCTTTGCTACCATAGCCAAAGTAGGAGTCTGAACTCTCCCGCAAGAAAGTTGGGCGTTGTATTTACATGTTAAGGCACGAGTTGCGTTGATGCCTACAATCCAGTCAGATTCAGCTCTTGCAACAGCCGCTCTATAAAGATTTTCATATTCCCTTCCGTCTCTGAGTTTATCAAACCCTTCTTTTATTGCTTTGTCCGTAACGGAAGAAATCCAAAGTCTTTTTAGGGGTTTATGACTATGAACCTTTTCTATAATCCATCTTGCCACAAGTTCTCCTTCCCTTCCCGCATCTGTGGCAATTATAATTTGAGAAACATCTTTTCTGTTCATCTGTTCCTTTACAATATGAAATTGCTTACTGCTCTGTTTGATAACTACTAATTTCATCTGAGAAGGGAGTATCGGAAGGTCATCGATTCTCCACGTCTTATATCTTTCTTCATATTGTTCCGGATCGGCCAAAGTAACTAAATGTCCCAAAGCCCAAGTTACAATATATTTATTTCCTTCCAAATATCCGTTCCCTTTCCTGTTACATTTTAAGACTCTTCCAATATCTCTCCCCACCGACGGTTTTTCAGCTAAAACCAAAATTTTATCCATAAAAACATTCCTCTCATATTAAATAAAAACATCCTGATATCACTATAGGATGTTTTCTTATTATCTTTTATTTTAAATAAATTATATCTCTATAATAAAGAAAAATCAAATTACAGAGTTTTCTTTATTATTTCCGGTGTAAAAGTAATTTTATTCGAAATATATTCCTTGAAATTTATTGTCTTCTGCATTATAATTAATGTAAGGTAGTAAAAATGGGGAATTAGCTCAGCTGGTCAGAGTGCTACGCTCACATCGTAGAGGTCGTTGGTTCGAGCCCAATATTCCCCACTCTTTTATTTTGGGGGTATAGCGCAGTTGGGAGCGCGTCTGCTTCGCATGTAGAAGGCCAGGGGTTCGAATCCCCTTATCTCCACTAAGTTATAAGCTACATTTTTGTTGGTAATAAACCAATGAGGATGTAGCTTTTTAATATAATTTTAAATTCATTCTTGTGTTTGGTTTATATATTACGTACAAAAACAAACCTATTTTTAATGTTAGTCAAAAATGGGATTGCTTTTGATTGCCAAAAATTTTTAAATGATATATAATAAATTTATAGGTAAGACTTAAAAATTAAAGAGAAATAGGAGGGAAAAATGCCGACAATAAGTATGTTTTATGGAATTATAGTTAGAATGTATAGAGAGCTTGGAGGAAGACACCATGTACCTCATATACATGTTTTGTACTGTGAAAATGAAGCAATATTTGATTTTGACGGAAACATAATTGACGGCAATATCCCAAGAAAACAGCAACAATTAACCATTGCCTGGATATTAATACATCAGGAAGAATTGAAAGCTAACTGGCAGCTTTTATTAAATGGTGAAGAATTTTTTAAGATTGAACCCCTAAGATAGAAATGGAGGCGCGCTATGTATCCAAGACCTAAAGAAGTTGAATATATTAATGAGTATAAATTACTTGTAACTTTTGATAACATGGAAAAGCGTATATTTAATGCAGAAGAACTGTTAAATGACAAGTGGTTTGTTTCATTAAAAAACAAAGGTATATTTAAGAATGCAAGAATTAAATATAAAACGTTGGAATGGCCAAACGGTGTGGACATATGTCCAGATGATTTATATGAATTAAGCAAGCCTTTCATTAATTAAAAATACTGTGTGAACGCTGACTTCATGCAGTACGAAAGAATATTCCGAACTGCATCTATTTTGTACTAATGACACAAGTTATCAGACCGAAGAAGATAAACTGTTTGTCTTTTTCGGTCTGATTTTTTATGTTATACTAATTTATAAACGAGTAATATAACAAATAAATAAACAAGAATTTGAAGTACATATTATCTATATAACAGGAGGCGAATAAATATTGCTTGTATTAGTAAAACTCAGCAACGAATATCGTACTCATTTAAATGAAATGATGGATGAATGGTTCTTGGCAAAGGAAAAGATTGTCCCTTATTCAATTAGACGAATAGACTATAAAGATTTTGAAAAATATCTTCAAGGCTTTGAAGAGGAGGAACATGGTGTTCCCGGCTTTGTTCCCGCTACAACTTTTTTTGGGTTAGATACGGAGCGAAATATATTTATAGGTGCTGTGAATATTCGTCATCATCTTAATGAGTCGCTTCTTCTAAATGGAGGTCACATTGGAGATGGCGTCAGACCATCCGAAAGACGAAAAGGATATGCTACAAAGATGATTGCATTAGCATTGGATGAATGTAGAAAATTAGGAATTGATAGAGTGCTAATGGTTTGTGATAAAAGCAATATTGGTTCTGCTAAAAGCATCATAAACAACGGCGGTGTTTTGGAGAATGAAATTGAAATTGATGGCAATGTTGAGCAGCGATACTGGATATCTCTTATATAAATGCATTGGTTCTCATTGTGTGGATGTAGTAGAATAATATCACTTTTCAATCCTTGTATTATTTGTATATGTATAGATAAAAATATTTATTTATAGGGAAGGATGAATACTTATGGGAGATATGTTAAAATTTGTAAATGAGCAAGAAAGAGTAAAAAGCATCCCCCTTTTGACTTAACAATGTGGATCTTGATTGCTGGCTGGTGCGGCAGTATTCTGATTTCTTATTATTTCCGAAGCAAGGATGTCAGTGAAGAAATTCGAAATAAGCTTATGCCTCACTGTTTCTATTATATTGGAATTGTATTTTTAATTGGAGGAACATTATTTAGAGATTTATCAGTGTAGACACTAAAAAGAGCATTTACTTTGAATGTACAGACAGACAAAGAACAGCAGCTTATTCAAATCGGTCCCTATCGTATTATCAGAAACCCTGCATATACCGGAAGTATCATAAGCTTGTTAGGTATATCTTTTTGTTTAAGGAGTGTTTATTCACCTTTGATAGTTTTAGCTTTATGTCTGCTGTGTTATGGGATACGAATAAGAAAAGAAGAAACTGAGTTAGCAAATCATTTTGGAAAAGAATTTCAGGAGTATGCAGAAAGAACGTGGAGGCTGTTTCCTCTTATTTATTAGTCGTAACTATTTCAATTTAATTTTTTATAATAAAAAGTTAAATTGAACAAACGATACATATGTTTCACCAAAATAAGTCAATTACAATTGTAATTGACTTATTTTGTATGCCCGACATTGGACGATAAAAGTCCGTTATAGGGCCTGGCAGTCGCAATCAAAAGAAGGTGTAAAAGTAATTTTCTTTTTACTTACATAAATTTTACACATTCTTTATAATAATGTGATATTAGATCTTAGATTTCATTGATATTATTTATTTGATTACCAGTAAGATTCAATATAAAAAAGGAAGGGATGAAAAATAAGAATGAAAAATCAAAAATCAAAAACTACATCCATTTTAGCGAAAGTACTGATTTGTGTTATGGTGCTCGGCATTGCACAAACTGTCTTGGCAGCTACCGTTCATTACAATGACGGCAGTACCGTAGGTAGCAGCGCCGAATGGCAGGCATGGACTGAGGAATGGAAGAGCGTAGCCGTGGACTTCACGAAAGTTTCCCTCACCCCAGGCACTAATGAAACCGAGCTCAACTTTGCTTGGTACAGCAAGGACGATGGCAAACCAGCCACTCCTGTGGTTCATTTTGGAACCAGTAAAACCGATCTGCAGTCTTTCACCGGGACTTCATCTACCGTAGATACCAGCCTTACCAACAAAGTGGCATATGTCTATAACCACGTGGTCATTACCGGACTTAAGGAAAACACCACTTACTATTACACTGTTGAAAAAAATGGCGTTCAGACTGATCCTGCGACCTATAAGACCGGCAGCTTCTCCACCGTACGTATGCTGTACGTAGGTGATCCTCAGATCGGCGCTTCTAAAGGCCAGCCTCAGGGCAGCGACAAACTGGTGGCCGACAGCGGCGTAGCCAACACCGCTGCTCGAAACGACAGCTTTGGCTGGAACAGAACACTAGAAATTGCCACCGTTCAGAACCCGGACCTTAACTTTATGATTTCCGCCGGTGATCAGGTCAACAAGACAGGAAACCCAAAGGAAGAGGAATACGCAGGCTATCTGTATCCTGAGGTACTTTCTGGTTTACCTGTGGCCACTACCATTGGCAACCACGATTCCTTGAATCCCGACTATACTTATCACTTCAATAACCCCAACGCCACGAACTACGGCGTCACCCAAGCCGGCGGCGATTACTATTATTCTTATGGCGACGGCCTGTTCATCGTTTTAAATACCAACAACTATAACGGTGCCGAACATGAAAAAGCCATTGCCGAGGCTGTGTCCTCAGATCCCGACGCTACTTGGAGAGTGGTAACTATCCATCAGGATATATATGGCTCCGGCTATGACCATTCTGACACCGACGGCATGATTCTCCGTACCCAACTTACTCCCATCTTCGACAAATATGACATCGATGTGGTGCTCCAAGGTCACGACCATACCTACAGCAGGTCCAAGCTACTCTACAGTGACGGCCTCACCCACGACAATTACTCTATGCCTTTGAATGCAGAAGGCACCGACTACGACTGGGATCATGCTCAGAACACGGCCACTGGCGAACTCTACACCTTATGGCCTGAAAAGGACAAAGCTGAGCAGGCTGCTTCCAAGAAAAAATTTGTGGACGGCAGCAAGTGCTACACAATCGAGACCACCGCAGGCAACACGGTCATCGATCCCAAGGGAACCTTGTATATGACTGCCAACTCCGCCTCCGGTTCCAAGTTTTATGAACTGATTTCCTCCCAGCAAGACTTCATCGCTGCCAGGAGCCAAAACTGGCTGCCCAGTTACTCCGTTATCACCATGACCGGCGACAGTTTTTCTATCGACACATATCAGATTCTTGATACCGACAAGACGGAAAAGATTGACAGTACCTTCACCATTCAGAAAACCGGCACTACCACATCTTCTGACACCGCTCTTACCCGTGCTGAAGCCGTCACCCGCCTTTACAACACAGCCGGCGCTCCTGACGTATCTGCAGCGGCTTCCTTCACCGATGTATCATCAGACACTTCATATACCAAAGCTGTGACCTGGGCCAAATCCAATAACATCTTGAAAGGCGTGGCTTCTGGCATCTTTGCACCCGACCAGAAACTCACCCGTGCGCAACTTGCTACTATATTATACCGCTATGCGCAGGCAAAGGGCATCTCTACATCTGTATCTGGCACGAAGTTTTCTTCCAGTTCCGATGCAGCCTCCGTTCCCGCTTGGGCTAAAACAGCTCTCCAGTTCTCTATGGATGCCGGGCTATTAAATGGCTCTACTGTAAACGCAAATGGAGACGTTACCGCCACTGCCATGGACTTTGCCCTAACCAAGTTGGGCGAGCAATAATTTTCTTTTGTACCAATAAGGAAAAAAAGTTTCTCTAAAGGTGGACTCGTCTGCGGAGAAACATCTTATTTTCAGACGGCTGGGCAGCCTTTGCCACCCAGCCGTCTAGTATTCTTTCACAGAAAGCGAGGAGATGCACATGGAACGCAAAAATATCAAACGTTTTGGACTGCGATGGGGACTGCCTGTTCTGCTGGCACTGGTTCTGATTCTGCTGGTGGTCCGACTTAATCAGGTAGAAAAAACGGAGATAATTTCCCGGGCTGGCCAGACATTTGAAACCGGTGTGGTCACGGAAATTCTTGAGGACAATATGCAGGAGGATGGCACCCGGGTCGGTCAGCAGACGGTGGTAGTTCGGATGACCAGCGGCGTGAAAAAAGGTCAGCTGCCTCCGGCGTTACCGGCTGGAACGTATTGGATATTGAGAATCTGCTTACGCTCTGGGAAACCAATGAGATTCAGGTGGGCGAGCTACTGTTCTCCGGTCTGCTCATTTCTTCCTTGGGTTCGGTGATAGACATCGCGGTGTCCATTGGCAGCGCTATGTACGAACTGTGCGTCCAGAACCCAAATATCCAGCGGCAAGAGCTGTTCCACGCTGGTATGCGGATCGGCCGGGACATGATGGGTACCGACAGCAACACTCTAATTCTGGCTTTCGCCGGCAGCAGCATCTCCATGTTGGTGCTGGATTACGCTTACGATCTTCCTTGGTTGCAGATTATAAACTCCAACAACATCGGTATTGCCATCATGCAAGGCTTATCCGGCAGCTTCGGCATCATTTTGAGCGTACCTGCCACCGTACTGCTGGCGTCATACATCTACACGGGAAAAAGAAAAGCAGGAAATGCCAAGGAAGATTAGTGACGCGGCATCTTTTTTATCCAGTTAGCCCGAAAATAGAGCAAAAGGGCTTACCCCTCGTGATTCGAACCCAACAAAATATTTTATTTAAAGAAGCCAATTCTTAAGGGTTGGCTTCTTTTGATTTATATAGTAAAATAGCAAATATATTGCAATTGGTACTGTATGCTGTCGTTCCACTTTTAGGATGTATGGTAACTACACTTTGGTCTATCCGAAAGTGTAAACGGAATGTACTGCAAATCAGTATTATAGTGTGTTTAGGTACAAGCATATTTGCCGATTGCTTAGCTCATTGGACACCTAGATTGTACGAATTATCCGCGCTTGGACTATGGATGGTCACTTTTATTGTATTTACTTGTTTTTTTGTCAGAGAAGTCTATCTTCTGATTAAAATTAGAAAGGATGGAAAAATGTATAGAACTATCGCTTGACCGATTGACAAAACAATTTGGCCCTAAAATTGCTGTTGACTGTATCACTGCCAGCTTATCTCCGGTGGTTTATGGGTTGTTGGGAGCGAATGGAGCGGGTAAAACCACTCTGATGCGTATGCTATGCGGGATACTGGAGCCTTCGTCCGGTGAAATCCTATTTAATGGGCAAAACATTATAGATATGGGACCTCGGTATCGAAATATTCTCGGCTATTTGCCGCAAGATTTTGGTTATTATCCAGATTATATGGCACAGGAATTTCTGATGTATATTGCAGCACTGAAAGGTATACAACGTCGAGCAGCCAGTAAGCGTTCAGAAGAATTGTTAAACATTGCAGATTTGAGCAACGTATCTGGAAAGAAAGTTAAAACATTTTCAGGTGGAATGCGCCAGCGTCTTGGGATTGCACAGGCTCTCTTAAATAATCTTAAAGTATTGGTTCTGGATGAACCAACTGCTGGACTTGACCCCAAAGAACGTGTTCGTTTTCGTAATTTGATTGCTGACTTTGCCAGCGATAGAATTGTTCTGCTGTCCACGCATATCGTATCGGACATTGAGGCAATTGCAGATAAGGTGTTTCTCATGAAAAAGGGAATCTTTTTGCTCCAAGGCACTATCCCGGAGTTGGTTCAAAAAGCTGATGGAAAGGTCTAGAAATTAACGATTTCTGCACAGGAAGCAAGAAAATGGGAAGGAACTGTTACCGTTGCAAATCTGCGACATAACAAAGAACAGGTCGTTCTTCGAATTATATCCGCAACACAGCCAGCGCCGGATGTTATGCCTTGTGAAGCTACTTTAGAGGACTTGTACCTGTACTATTGCCCAACCGAGGATGGAGCGAAATAAAGGTTGAAAAGCAATTTTTCCTCGTTACTGGCAAGTTTAGCGGTGGTATATGTTCCAATGGCAATCGCTCAGTTTATCCCGTTGTGGGCACAAAAGTTACTCGATTTACTTCCTTTTGTGGGGAATTCTACTGATATATTCCGTACAAACGCATATCACCTGTTTGGAAAAATAGTATGGTCGCCCTACTTGCTGATAATCGTCCCTGTATGTATAGGTCTGCTGTGCATTCCCATTACTATCAATCGTTGGTCACAGAGAATAAAGGTATGACGAAAGGCAAAGCCCTTAGCATGATAAAAAACATAGTGGGAATAATCTTCGCACTCATTCGAGAATCTATCCTGACTTGCAGGATATGTTCGATAACGCCAGGGCTGATGGAGTATATACCTAATAGTGGAGGCCAGGTGTTGTTGTAAATGTAGTTGAAGAAGCTGCAGATAGCAGTTATAGAAAAAGAGGAGAAAAAGCATCATATATGGACAGAATAAGTAAACAAGCCGTATAGTACAACCTGAACTTAAAAAATGTAAAGGGATATAGAGTTAAATAATGTAAGTAACATTTACTTAAATAACTAAGACGGAAATGGTATAATAAGAAAATGAAGAACAATATAGTTTTTAATATTTTGTAAAAACAAATCTCTATTTAATTTATGATGATTTCTGTCTTTCAAATTAATTGATGATATTGAACAGGCGGACAAAGAATGTGGTAGTTTCGGATGTAATTTAGATTAGGAGGTGTATCTTATGACACGAAAAATTACGGTATTTTTAGTGAGTTTAGTGCTGTTAGTGAGTTTTACCGTCCCCGCGTTTTCAAGTACGGATTTCGGTGATATTTTATATCATTGGGGGATACCTTTCATTGTAGAAATGAAAAATCTTGGCATTGTGAGAGGCTATGAGGGCGGCAATTTTTATCCGGATAATACTATAACTCGGGCAGAATTTTCGGTGTTGCTGTCAAGACTAATTAAAATTCCGGCGTCATATGAGCCTGCAAGCAAATTCTATGATGTTGGCGGTAGAGATTGGTTTAATCGTGAAGTGGTATTTTTAGCAGACAATGACATATTAAATGACGAACCAGAAGGTTTTGGAATGAAACCGATGTTTAGACCGAATGACAACATAACTCGTGAAGATATGGGGATTATTCTTAATAGATTTGGCAATAAGTATATTCTCCAATGGGGCAATGCCGTTGGAACCGATGTTAATGTATATAACGATGTTGGGGATATTTCTCCTTACGCATTGGAAAGTGTGCAAAAGGTTATTGATAATGAGTTGATGACAGGTTATGGTTGTGTTGCTGATGGCGATTTTATGTGGAAACCTAAAAAAGAAGTAACTCGTGCAGAAGCAACGAAAGTTATTGCAGAACTATACCATAAATTGAATGCTATTTCTAATTATACAATCGAAATTCCCGATGAAATAAGGGACATTGTAACTACAAAAACTTATGTTGACAGCTGGAATGGCAGTGGCGAAGCCATAATATCTGTTTATCATAAAGGGACCAATGAGAAAAACCACGAAATGGGATTTGTTTTCGATATTGTAAGACATAAGCATAACGAGCTTGATAAAATTACTGATATAGCAGAAAATATCGGTGGTATAACGCCTTTCGCTTACGATGATAATTATTACTATTCCTTGGAAATTCCAACTGACGTGCAATTTGATATAAATGTGCTCTTCGGCAAGTAAAATACCTACATCCATTTCGTCAGTATCAGATAGTGAAAAAGTCCTCCATGAAGAGGACTCTTTTTTATTGACCTGAATAGCCAGGTCCCTGGTACCGCTAAACATATGTCACGAGTCGAACCGACACTTATTTTTTCTTTTTCTATTCAGCTTTTTAGACTATAATATTTATTTTGGGAGGTACGAAACCATCTGATGTCAACATGCAAACGCAAAGACAACCTGTTTTGTATGCCCATTCTAAAGTCTGCATTTAAAACGAATTAAGTATAAATTACAGTATACTATCAATAATTCAAATAAAAATCAATAATATTGTCTACGAGACTTTCACGCTGCTGTTGGTTATGAAAATCAATTCCAATTTCTTTCTTAAGTAATGTACTGCGTAAAAACAATGACTGAAGCGTCAAAAGCATAAAATATGTCCTTTGTTTTACCTCCTGATCATCTATATCATCGGAGATGGCTTGCCGTACCAACGGCAGATAGGCCGCTAATGTTTGAGAAGTATTATCATTTTGATTAATAGTGGTTAAATCGGTAATGATGGAAATTCGCGATATGTTTTCATGAGTCTCAAGAAATGAGCAGGTATATTTCACCATTATACGCAACTTTTCTTCCGGAGTCATTTTCGGAAGATTCTTATAAACATCTCCAGTTTTCTTGATTATATCACTGATTATTTTCTGAACACACTGTGCAATAAGATTTTCTTTTGTTTGGAAGTGATAATTTACCAACCCAGCTCCTATCCCAACCCGATTGCATATATCACGAACAGTAATTTCATCAATATTACTTCCTTTTTCATTGATCAACTCTATAGTGGCTTTAATAATATCTTCCTTCACGTTTTTTCTCATAACTATCATCCTCTATCATCTTATTATTAAGTGGCCAAATCGAGCTATAACTGACTTTACAAGCATCGCTATGGCCAAAGTAATCAAAGCCGTTTGAGGATTATCCAATTTAGGAACATTCCACTTGAATAGCTGTACCATAAAAGCTAATATGGCAATTATTCCAAAGATATATCCCAAGATTGACAATGGATGAGCTGGAGCTGATGCAATGAACTTGCCTACACTCAACGTACATAATAGCATCCCGATAATTCCAAGTACAATTGTCGCCGACCTTGCTCCCTGTATAAATAGAATCCTTTTTCTTGATAGTCAAATAAAAACTAAAATTGTTATTATTGCTATTTCAAAAACAAGAATAGAAGAATTTTTCATAAATCAAAACCTCTCTTTCAATAATTGAATTTTGTTTTGAACGCTATTCAATTATATCTTGTTTACATTATATTGTCAATATCGCTCCGTAACAATCAGCTAACTTTTTACATCTAACTTAAATAAATGATATAAACATTTTATCAAAAGGAACAATTGATTTGTATTAATTAACTCCCTTTTATATTTATATGATATTATAAATATAAAAGGGAGTTAATTAAATGGAGGTAATAATATATGTCGGAGAGAGAAATATGGGATGCGTATGGTTCAAATGGAAACAAATTAGGTTATGATTTATACAGGGATGAAAGCTCCTTAATTCCAGAAGGAGTGTATCATATTGTTGCCGAAGTATATACGATTACGCGGGATAAGGAGGTTTTAGTAACGCAGAGACATCCTGACAAACCGTGGCCTTTAAAGTGGGAAATAACAGGCGGTTCAGTCTTGAAAGGCGAAACCCCTATAAAGGGAGCTTTGCGTGAATTAAAAGAGGAAACCGGCATTCTTACTCAGGAATCCGATTTGCGGTTCGTTTATTCTTACCTTATGAAAGGGATTCCGGCAATTTATTACTGTTACATGATTGTTATAAACAAAAATAATACGGAAATCAAACTACAACGTGGTGAAACGATTGATTACCGTTATATTGCATATGATAAGTTCAAAGAGTTTATTCAAACAGAAAAATTTGTGGATACGATAAGAGATCGCTTTAACATTCATGCGGGATTGTTTGACAATATCGTTTCTTCAATCTGAAAGAGACTGTTAGCTTATATATTTAAGCATAATTCAAAATTGATTAATTAATCTTTTTTGTCTAACTCTTCAAGCTCAAGATAATAAAAAAATTTAAACCCCTGTAATTTAAGTTTTTCCTCTAATTATGATATACTTAACACTGACTATTTATAAACTGTTTACAAGATCAAATTTCAAGGGAGGAATACTATGATTGTAATGGTAACAAAAGATAATTTAGTACAGGCAGCTACGATACACTCTGTGTCTTGGCAAGACTCCCATAAGGCATTTTGTTCCGAAGAATTTATTGCATTACATAATGTTGAGCATCAAATTAAATATATCCAAAATGAAATGAATCAGGGAAAAATTTTTTATATGTTTATTACTTCAAAACCTGTTGGAATTGTTTCCGTATGCGATAATTTGATTGAAAATCTATATATTTTGCCTGAAGAACAACATAAAGGGTACGGTACAGAACTTTTGAACTTTGCAATTGCGAAATGCGATGTCCCAGCTTTATGGATTTTAGATAATAATGAAAAAGCATATAATTTATATTCAAAACATGGGTTTATATTGACTGGAAATGAAAATAAACTCTCGGACACAGTCAAGGAAATTGAAATGAAAAAATAAGATGAATATGTAATATATCTATCTTAATCAAACATTAAAACTGAATATCACTAAGTAATTAGGAGAACATAAACAAATGGATGAAAAAATCAAAAATGTAATATATAATTTACAGCAAAACAACATGGCCGGATACTTTGTAGGGAATAAAAATGAATTGATTGACTTGCTTACCACATTGATCAATCCTGGCGATACAGTTGGCTGCGGCGACTCCGTTACATTAGAATCAACTGGTGTATTCGATTTCTTAAGAAATGGAAATTATGTCTTTTATGATAAGCATCGTCCTAACTTAACAGCAGAAGAAAAGCGGAAAATCTATTTAAGTAATTTTTCTGCGGATACCTTTATAACTGGTACAAATGCTGTTACCGCTGACGGCAAATTATTTAACATTGATGGAAACGGAAGCCGAGTTGCACCTATATTATACGGGTCGAAACAGGTTATAGTTGTAGTAGGAATTAACAAACTGGTAAATACAGTGGAAGATGCAATTTTACGAACAAGACAGATTGCAGCCCCATTGGATGCTAAACGCCTTGGGAAAAAAACACCCTGTACTTCTCTTGGCAGATGTATAGATTGTAGACATAAGCAAAGAATTTGTAACGATTTTGTTTTGATTACCGGACAATTTGTCAAAAATAGAATTAAAGTAATTATAATAAATGAACCCTTTGGTTTTTAATTGCGGGAATATTTTTTAATTCTGACTTGGCAAAAAAATAAATCAAGTAATTAATCTATAATAGTAGATAGCCCTATTTTTTAGCATTGATTAAAAAAATAGGGTTATCTTTTTGGATTACATCATATCTGCGGTATAAAACAGACTAAAAACTGAGCAAAATATTTATAGCAACCTTTTTCAGTCACTTACGTGTAATAATATGAAAGGCACAAAGGCGGTGAGGTTTTGGATGAGTATTCTTTAATTCTATCAGCACAGAATGGTGAAAAAGAGGCATTTCAAAGTCTCATCACCTTCTACTATCCATATGTTTCAAAATTTCTTTTAAAAATGTGTAATAACACAGTGCTGAGTGAGGACTTGACACAAGACACATTTTTAAAATTAGTACAGGGAATAGATAAATTCGATATTTACGGAAAGGCATCCTTCTCAACTTGGGTGATAACAATTGCCAAAAACTGTTATCTTGACCATTTGAGGCGAAACAAACAAGAGATGATAAGCATAGAAGAACAGAATATGGCATCTCAATTCAATCTACAAGACGTTGTGCTTAACCATTTACAGGCAGATGAAATACTAAAAGCTCTGGAAAGTTTACCCCCTGAACAGGCCACTGCCATCAGGTTGAAATATATAGAACAACAAACGCTTGAAGAAATTGCCCAGCGGTTTTCCTGTAAACCGAAAACAGTGAAAAGCCGCATCCACAATGGCATGGTTAAACTTAGAAAAATGCTGAAAGGAGATTTCTATCATGGATAAAAACATAAATAAGCTGCTTTGCGTGCTTGACAATGAAATCGACAGAAAATGCTTTGAAATCAAACAAAGGAAGAGGAACAAAATATTACAATCAGTATTTATTATCACTTGTGTTTTATTCATTATCGTACCTATGATGTTTGTTTTTTTCGGAATCAGCCTTTGGACGTTTTGCGTCCCGGCAATACTTTTCTTTACTATTTGTTTTTGCCTTCTATCACCTATTGTATTTAGCAATAAATCGGGAGGGTCAGAATTATGAATCGTTTTGATATTTTTGCTGAAAAATTCAATTTTAAAAGGGCAGTTATCATCTATCTGATTGCTGCGATTCTTACCGGAATCTTATCGGCCGGTTTTTTAGCCTATACATTTCGTGATAAGATCACTTTTGTATATAAGTATCACCGCATCAATGAGAAAGCAAATGATAATAAAATCGGGTTTGAAAACTTGGAACCTGAATTAATCAATCTGGCTAATTCGTCATCGGATATTGTAGATATTCTTATTTTAAATAGGCAAAATCAAATACTGTTCAGTGCAAAGAATTCGAATTTATCAAAAAATGGAATCTTAGACTTAGCAGAAATTTCAGGTAAAAAAAGTCATTTTCTTGCTGATCAGAAAAATTCCAATGTGTATTTCCGATTGATGAAAGGCGATAAACTTAAATTTTCGATGGCTATGCTTGGAATTGAAAACGAAGTAGAACAGGAATATGCGGACTACTATTTCTACGAAAAGAATTATAATGTCAAAAAAGTATATTTGCTTTCTTATATTACTGATAAATTGAGCGGAGACAAAGTTTATTTTATCAGCGATATTCGACCCATTGTAAATGGTGAATTCTATGTAAAAATCGTAGCTGTTCTTGCAATATTGTTTTTCATGCTCTATTGGGTCTTGTTAGCTTTTTGGGTTTACGCTCAGGCACTCAAATCGAAGCTTAACTCAGCTATGTGGGGAATCATTACTCTGTTTACTAATTTGGCCGGATTGTTCGTTTTTCTCATATACAGGCAAGGACACCAAACCTGTTATAAATGCGGTGCCCTGCAAAATAAATCAAACTTATATTGTACCTTCTGCGGTACAAGACTTGGTTTTGTTTGTAAGAAATGCAATACGATCGTAAGTGAAAAAGATAACTATTGCAAAAATTGCGGCAGTGTACTAAAGGGAGAGCGGAAACAGAATGAATAGACGAAAAATATGGTTCGTAATAGTACCAATCATTTTGTTTGTAATGCTGGCAATATGCCTTAAGGCAGAAATTGTTACTCGTTTTGAAGGGTGGGCTTATGAAGAAGCATCGGAAAATATGTCATCTGCTTTAACTCTGGTGATGAAAGGCATTACACACTTAGGCGATCCGGCCGTTATCATTATATTTTGCCTTACATTATTTATCAGATCGAAAACAAGAAAAAACATAGCCCTACCTGTTTCAATAGCAGTAATGTCTTCTGCTGTGCTCAATATTACACTAAAACATATTTTTGCAAGAAGCCGTCCAAATATTTTACAATTAATAAGCGAAACAGGTTACAGTTTTCCCAGCGGTCATGCAATGAACAATGCTTCCCTTTATGTCATGTTGATTTTGCTGATTTGGAAGTATGACGAAAGTACTTCCCTGAAGATAATCTTCTCCTCAATTTGTATTATTCTTACAGTCCTGATTGGATGGAGTCGAATTTATTTAGGTGTACATTATGCAAGTGATATTTTGGGTGGTTGGCTGTTTGGATTTGCATTATCAACGTTTGTTTATTTCCTATGGAATAATAAGTTATCCAGATAAGAGCATAAAATACAGCTTATCTAAGAAGGAAGGAAATTAGAATATGCAGAAATGGATTATTAACTTTATGAATCAGTTCGGATACTTTGGCGTTGCACTACTCATTGCAATTGAAAATATATTTCCTCCAATCCCTTCCGAACTGATTTTGATTTTCGGTGGTTTTATGACCACATACACCAGTATGAATATCTGGATGGTATCATTGTTTGCTACCTTTGGTTCTGTGGCCGGTGCAATTATTCTCTATGCTATTGGGCAGCTGCTGTCCATAGAAAAAATGGAGTATATCATTGGAAAATGGGGATATATTTTTGGACTTAAAAAGGAAGATGTGAAACGAGCAGAAAACTGGTTTGTTCGACGTGGTGCTTCTGCCATTTTTTTCTGTAGATTCATTCCTATTGTCCGAAGTCTTATCTCCGTTCCTGCAGGAATGTCACGTATGCATAAAGGTACATTTCTTCTATACACTGCTATCGGTACCGCTATTTGGAATGTGGTCTTAGTATGCCTCGGTGCTTTTGCCGGAGCTGAATGGGAACGCATTAATAAATACATGAATGTCTATTCCTATATAGCGTTTGCTGCTATGGTAATCATCGGAATTATTTTTACTGTTTGGCTTTTAAAGAAAAGAAATTTTAACAGTAAATCAAACAATCAAGGAAAGTAGAACAACTTAAGGTAAACAATAAAAATAAGAATTAAATTTTCTACCAAAATATCAAACAGATTTCTTAAGTGGTAAAAAATAACATGCTATGCACAACATGAGCCTGGCTGGCAGACATTTATTCTTAATTCATTTTTCTTGATGCAGTTCCTCGACCATTCTATACCCCACTCCTACTTCCGTTAGAATATATTTAGGTTCCGCGGGGTTTTCCTCCAACTTTCTACGAATATTTGCCATGTTGACGCGAAGCGTATGACTATCATTGGTATATAAGCCCCATACCTCTCTCATGATATAATCATGAGTAAGCACTTTCCCTGCATTTCTTGACAGCAATGACAGTATTTTATACTCAACGGGTGTCAAATGAACCCTTCTCCCGGAAAGAGAAACCCTTCGCTTGCTGTAATCAATTTCAAGCTCTCCAATAGTTATCTTTTCCATGCCATTAGATTCTCCTCCAGTACTTTTAGGGCTGTGCCGTATTGCTGTCCGTATTCGGGCAAGCAGTTCTGAAGTCCCGAAAGGTTTAACAATATAATCGTCTGCGCCCAAATCAAGAGCTTCCACTTTTTCACGTTCGTATCCGCGGGCCGAAACCACCACAATAGGTGTTTTGGACCATTGACGTATATTCCTCAACACCTCAATACCATCTATATCAGGCAGTCCCAGATCCAGCAGTATGACGTCTGGAGAGTAAGAAGCAGCCATAGATATTCCTTCTTTTCCCGTACTCACTTTTGTAACTTGATAACCATTAGCATTTAAAATTGCTGAGATAAAATTGCATATAGTGTCCTCGTCTTCAATGATAAGAATCAGAGGCTTTATATCCATGTTTATTCACTTCCTTTCAGCGGGAGGCTGAATCGAAATACTGAACCGCCTTCTTTTCTATTTTCAGCTTCCATTCTGCCGTTATGGGCTTTTATAATAGTCATGCATATAGACCAGTCCAATCCCCATTCCCCTGGAAGAGTCGGGACTTTTATTTCCATTGGGAATATAACTCGTAAAGAGATAAGGAAAATCCTCCTCATACAATGCTGCATACGGTCAGCAGCATATCAATAAGCTTAATCGCAATGAAAGGTGCTGCAATTCCTCCCAAACCATAAATCAGCATGTTCCTTTTCAACAACTCTCCTGCAGGCACTTCACGGTATTTTACACCTCTCAGAGCCAGCGGAATGAGTGCGATAATAATCAGCGCATTGTAAATGATAGCAGACAAAATAGCACTGGTGGAACTTGTAAGCCCCATGAAGTTTAAATCCGTAAGCAGGGGATAAATTCCAAAGAACAATACCGGAATAATCGCAAAATACTTAGCTACATCATTTGCTACGCTGAAAGTGGTAAGGGAACCTCTCGTCATCAGTAGCTGCTTACCAATCCGTACGATATCAATTAGTTTGGTAGGGCTGGAATCTAAATCCACCATGTTTCCTGCCTCCTTGGCTGCCTGGGTTCCGGTATTCATAGCTACAGCTACATCTGCCTGAGCCAGTGCCGGAGCGTCATTGGTGCCGTCACCGGTCATTGCAACCAAATGTCCTTTAGTCTGATAGTCCCGGATTAGTGTCAGTTTAGTTTCCGGCGTTGCCTCTGCCAGAAAATCATCCACACCAGCTTCCACAGCTTCGATAGCACGCCCACTCATTGCCAATACATTAGCCTGATTCAAACGGCTCATGCCTGCAATACCTATAGATGAAAGAAGTGCGCCGATAGTGGTAGGAGCAAGGCAAACCAGAAGGGCAATAACATTAGTAATAGAAATAGAAGAACCCGTTCCTGCCTGAGTGCTTGCAAATCCCGAGAAGGGCAATAGCGTCGCTGTTACAACAAGGAATATGATGGTAAGAGTCACCAACAGAATTTGCAGGGCAATTTCATTGGGCGTCTTCTTTCTGGATGCGCCTTCCACCATAGAAATCATTTTATCGAGAAAGCTTTCCCCAGCCTCTGCCGTCACTTTGATAACCAGCCAGTCAGATACCAATGTCGTTCCTCCGGTAACTGCGCTTCTATCGCCTCCGGATTCTCGTATTACAGGAGCAGACTCACCGGTAATTGCACTTTCATCCACCGAAGCGGCTCCATCAATTACCTCGCCATCCATGGGAATTTGCTCTCCAGTTTTTACGTAGACAATATCGCCTTTCTTTAAATCTGCGGATAAAACTTCCGTATATTCCTCCACATTATCCTCCGACTTTAATTTTTTTGCCTTTACATCCTTTCGTGCCTTACGCAAAGTTGGCAAATAGCACCGTAAACCACAAAATAAGAGAAATAGCCAAAATATAACTACTATTTTCATCTTTGATTCCGGCAAAAGACAGAAAATAAAGGGCTGTCGTGAGTATTGCGCCTATATATACAACCAGCATGACAGGATTCTTCACCTGTACACGGGGGGAAAGTTTTACAAATGACTGTTTCAACGAATCCATAAATATATTTTTTTTATTGAAACTTTTCTTTTCCATTTCAATCACCTCTTTTTATCGCATCGTAAAGTAGTCCGCAATCGGACCAAGGGCTACCGCCGGTAAAAAACTCAATGCACCTATGATGAAAATAACTCCGATTAAGAGTCCGACAAACATAGCATTGCTGGTAGACAATGTTCCTTCACTAACGGCTACCATTTTCTTTTTCGCCATACTTGCGGCCGTATTAAAAGCCAGATGCCAGCTTGTGCCTTTCATTCCTTCCGGATTAAAGGGCAGAAAACCCTGCAGCATTTGCAGAATACAAAGGAATACAAAGCCAATTGCACTGAATAAAAGAACCGAAAGGGCATATTCCCTTGCTCCCATCTCCTCATCGTTTTGAACCCCAATTAATTTATAGATTCCTTTTTCCACTGGAGCAAGCACCCGTGTTAAAAATACCTTTTGCCCAGTCATTGCTTTATAAATATATATGCCCAATGGAATGGACAATACAATCAATAGTACAATATAAAATATATCCTGCAATATAATATAACTCATAATTTTTCACCTCGAAATAATACATAAAATAAATAGATCAGTAAAGCAAGACCGATTAACCCCACGATTATTAATACAACTCTCATGTCCTCATCCCTCTCCTAACTTTTCTAACCGTACCATTTACTATAAGCCGATTCTACATAATAAAAATTTTGCGTATAACTTCTCCCCATAGCTTACCATTTTTCTCCTTAATTATTATGTCCAAATTGCAATCCGGCAATATCTCCTGCTGCATTTAAAATGATATCAGAAAAAAAGTCAATGATGTGTCAATTTAGCAGGATAAGATGTCAAGAAAACGGCAAGATTTTATATCTGCCACTTTTTAAAACGTTTTTCTCATGAATCAAAATGTTGTGAATAACCAGCATAACCATTCGTAACATTCTGAGAACACAGACACAAATAAAAGAAAGAATATTGTATACTGAAAAAAAGCATAACGGAGGTGTATTAATTTTGATATATCAGGATTTAATTTCCGGTATGGAGAAATTCGGCTCAACAAAACGAGATATTTGTATGCACGGGATAGGAATATCACCGGAAAAGGTACATGAAAATGTGATTATTGCACCTTGGTGGGAACCTTCGCATATTTCAAGTATCGGAACGGCAGAATATTTAAGTACATCGGATTTTTCAAGCATAAAGGTTTGGGATATCACTTCCGATACAACCAAAATGACTTACATCAAAACCTGAATCGGAGCCCCTGTATTGATGGATGCGCTTTTAACTTTAGGGGTCACATCATGTCAACAAATCATTTTCATTGGTTCCGTCGGGTCCTTGGATGATAATATCGGCATAGGTGATATCGTTATTCCCGAATATTCTGTTTGTGGTGACGGAGCCAGCCGCTATATATCTTCAGATTCACTTAACAATGGTGATGTCTTCGGAGAAAAAATATATTCGAATATAGATTTATTCAATAAATCTAAAACAGTAACCGAACGCATTTGCAAGGAAAAAACGTGAAGTGGCACTTAGGAAAAACATTTAGTATAGATACAGTGTTTGCTCAATTTATACATCTTGATGAAATATTGAATATAGGATGCAATACCATAGAAATGGAAACGGCTTCGGCTTTTAGAGCTGCAAGACTTATGAATGTCCCGATTATGGCTCTTTTTAGTATCCCAGATAATGTTATGGTGAATAAATCTCTGATAAGCGGCCGAACTCAAAAAGAAATGGAATATAAAAGATATGTGCGTCATGAGCTTTTTCCGAAAATTATATTGGATATTTTTGAGAATAAAATTGAGGTATCTCTTTCGACCTAAAAACCATAGGCAAAAGACGGTGTTGCTTTAAATCATATTGACAAATTGGATAAAGAAGGCAATTCTGCAGAATTGACAGGTGGTTTGAGTATCGATGATATGTTTGACAATGTAGTGAAATCCCAGACACTTCAGGTGGATGTTATAAACGGAGCAACGCTTACCTCGAAAGTTCATCTCAAAGCCCTTGAAAATGCGTTAAAACAAGCGCAGATGGATTAATTCGTTTTATGGATATTTCAAAACGTTCCATCCCCTCACTCAGTACGGAAATAAGTGAGGGGATTCTTCTATTTTTCATTTGGCTTTTGAAAATTTTATATCCAGGAGTTTAAGTTTATATGATACGTATAAAGACACAAAAAAGGTATTTGGTGAGAGATATTAATTGTATCTGTATTTCTTGACAAAAATAATTTTTCATCTTATAATGTAATCAGTATTACATTTATAAAAACAAGGTATGATATGGATAATCATGAATGGCCAATAATCAATTATATGCTTTCCAAGGAATCTTTACGTCCACGGGATGATGTTATTCTCCTACCCATATTGATAACTTTAAAGGGAAAACTGATTTTCCATGAAGTATTCAGGTAGTGCTAAAAGGAGTTCAAAAGACTATAAATTAGGATAAAAGTAAAAATTGTATTAGGAGGAGATAGTGTTATGTGGAATGTTATTTTATTAGGACTTGTCAGTTTCTTTTCAGATATCAGTGCGGAAATGGTTTATCCAATTATTCCACTTTATTTAACCTCTGTGTTCGGTGCAACCCCAGCACTTGTGGGAGTTATTGAGGGCATTGCCGAGAGCCTTGCCAGCCTTTTGAAAGTGTTCAGCGGCTACGTCACGGACAAATACCACAATAAAAAACCCGTTGCCTTTATTGGCTATGCCACAGGGTTAATTTATAAGGTTGCTCTCATTTTCGCCAATTCATGGGTCGGCATTTTGGGCGCAAGGGCCATTGATCGCATCGGAAAAGGCATCCGAACCGCTCCAAGAGATGTTATGGTAAGTGAAAGTGCAGATAAAGAACAAATGGGAAAAGCATTTGGTATCCATAAGGCATTGGACATGGCCGGTTCATCTATTGGTATCTTTATCAGCTTTCTACTGCTAAAAAACGCCGGCGAAAATTTTGCATATAAAAAATTGTTTGCAATTTCTACTATTCCGGCATTTTTGGGACTTATTATGTTCTTCTTCATTAAAGAAAAAAACGAGCATAGTGCCGTTTTAAGAAGAAAGCCGTTCTGGCAAAATATAAAACAACTGGACAGGAAACTTAAACTATATATTATGGTGGCCTTCCTGTTCACCCTTGGAAATTCCTCGAATACATTTTTACTGTTACGGGCAAAAAGTGTCGGGTTCGACGATACAAGTGTGATATTATTATATTTCATCTTTAATCTTACCGCGTCCATTCTTTCCATTCCTCTTGGAAAGTTATCGGATAAAATAGGAAGGAAAAAATTGCTCGTTTCAGGTTATTTTGTTTTTTCTTCTGTGTATCTGGGCTTTGCTTTTGCCTCCAGCCAATCTGTTATAGTTATCGTCTTTGTACTTTATGGCATTTATACTGCCATGATTACCGGAGTAGAACGAGCATTTATTGCAGAAATATCCCCTGAAGAATTAAAGGGAACAATGCTGGGAATGCATTCCACTGTTGTAGGGATCGCTTTGTTGCCAGCCAGTGTCATAGCCGGATTGTTGTGGAATGGATTCGGAGCATCAGTGCCTTTTTTATTCGGCTCAGGCATGTCGCTGCTCGCGGCTTTGATACTGCTTTTTTTTATGTAAATAAAAAAATACCTTATAATCCCACTCAATGGGTTTAAGTAATAATAATAAATAGAGATTTTTAACCAAAATTATGATAAAATTTAGGAAATATGAGAGTGAAACGAATTTATATAATGGGAGGGAAGGCAGTATGAAAAAAGCAGCGGTCATGATATATCCACAGTTCTGTATGCAGGAAATTAGCTGTCTGACAGAAATATTCAAATGGTATGATAAAGAAATAACAGTATTTTCTTCATCATTAAAACCTGTTAACAGTGAAGATGGATTCACATTTCTACCGCATAAAACATTTGACGAATTTCAAAGAGAAAAATTTGATTGTGTTATTCTCCCTGGAATTTGGGATTTCAGAGAAGCGTTAAATGATGAAAGAAACATTGCGTTTCTTAAACAATTTAAAAATGATGGAAACATAATTATAGCAAGTATTTCCAGTTCTCCTATACTACTTGCAAAAGCAGGTATCTTAGATGACAAAAAGTTCTGTTGTGGGTTATTTGAAGAAGTTATAGACGAATATGCCTTTATTCCAAGAAACAATTTACAGCGTAAACCTCTCTGCACAGACGGTAATCTTGTTACGGCAATTGGATTCGCATTCAAGGAATTTGCTATTGAAACAGCTAAAAAAGTGGGAATTAAATGTAATGATAACATATTCGAAGGAATAACAAAAGAATATACTGAAGAGGAATTAACTTTTCATATCACGGAGGAATTTATCGATTAAATATGCGGAATAATCAGCTTACTATATAGAATTATACTAATCTAAAAAATAAAGTGCATGGAATGCTTCGGTTTCCCTGCACTTATTATTCATAATCTTATTTTCAATTATACAGTTTCATCTTTTAAAATATCTACGATGTCTCCCTTTCGAAGCATCCTTCCTCCCATTGCATAGGCAAGTATAACCGATAGCAAAATTACCCCACCGAAAATCAAAATCGGTAAAGCCGGTAAAAAAGGCAGAAATTCCTTCAGATATATCATATTGATTTTAAGAAACACACAAATCACAATTACGTTTAATGGGTATAATCCCGAAAAGTATCCCTTCCAGCAGTAACATCCGTTTTATTCCTTTAGACGAAATTCCCACTGACCTCAGCATGGCAAATTCTTTTTTGCGTTGTCTTAGATTACCCGATACGGTAGCGAACACATTGGAAATACCGATTAATGCAAGAAAAACCGCTACGCACAACATTACAGTTTTCAGCAGATTTCTGGAGTTTGTATCTGTTTCACGTGTTTCAAGAATGTTCCATATAGAATAATCTCCCGAACCATACCACTTATCACAAATTTCTATTATTTCATCCGTTACCGG
>ENA-UOOR01001294-UOOR01001294.1-fermentation-metagenome-genome-assembly--contig:-NODE-1294-length-30382-cov-11.913905_pt1 | contig 30382 bp, 16 predicted proteins | sample MGYA00245780_ERZ724029 | MGnify/ENA primary metagenome ERZ724029 (study PRJEB28704, sample SAMN03018315) | fermentation metagenome | biome: anthropogenic terrestrial biome; feature: soil... | reverse complement strand
ATGATTCCGATTCAGATCAACTGAACCTATGGGGTAATTTCTTTGGACAGTAGTGAAATATCTTTGCTATTCCGTATGTTATGGAGAATTTGGCGGATATGCGTTCTTTTACAATAAACAAAGAAATGCAACTATGCCAAAAATTATACCTTTCATTATTTAAAATCCTAAACCGTCTATACCTGTTATTTTGACATTTACCGTAACACCACTTTCTGAAAAAGATTTCTGATAGTGGTTGTCACCAATCTTGGTTTGATTGGTGAACATTGCTGTTCACAGAATGTTTCAGAAAATATATCCAATCCTTAAAGCTACTGAATGATGACTGGCTGAACTCTTTTCAACTTTATTTACCTGAATAAAATTCGCTTTACCTGAAAATCTCTCTAAGCAGTAAGCCAAAGATGCTGAGAAATATTGTCTATTATTTGTAGGAAAAAGAACCCCAATTGACGGGGAGAAGAAGATTCCCCCTTTCAAATTATCCTCTACATCCACTTCTCCCTGATGTTCAGGGAAAAGTCTGGAAGTTTTCCAAGAATAATCTCTATTCAAAAATGAATACCCTAATTTACATTCAACAAATGGCGTCGTTTTGTCAACCTTGAATTTATACATTGTATTGACGTAAAGTGGGAATGACACAAGTTTTTTGTCTCTATATTCAATAGATCCAACGTCACTGATTAACTCAAGGGATTTAAATAATTTTGCACCTGTTCCGATACCTACAGTCGCATTATCTCCTATTTTATATGATGGAGTTACAAAAAATCTGAGTCCGCCCACGTTATCTCCCTTTTTAGTAATTTCAGTAGAGTATTCCAGTTCAAAATGAACCCCTATTTTATTCTCTTCTTGAGAAAAAGTCTTAAAGAAAACAAGGGTGGATAAAATAATAATAATGCTTTACTATGAACCAGCAAACGAGAAATCAAGCATATATACATATTCTTCTATCACGGTACAATCGATACTCCCTATTTTTAATTGAATGTAAATTGAATTATTTGAATGGTGTTTTATCAGTCATATTGGTAAAAAGTAAATGCATATGGAACAACTATTTAATCAAAGCAAGAATCCCCAGATCAATATATGAATACTCATCCTGGTTTTCAAAAGCAACAGCAATAATATTATTGCCATTTTGTAAACTTTTGTTATCTATCAATGATTGTATATATTCAATAAGATTATCTTTACTGTCATATATTACTTTGTCATTTATCCAAACTGTAATCGCCCCAGTATGACGAACAAATAATACAGGCGAGTCAGGAATTTCATTTAGTATAAATGTTTTTCTTAGCCATAGTTTATTAGCATTGCATTTTGTACCCACATGCGTGTATGTACCGTGATTCATTACCTCTGGGTTACCAAAAGCACCTTCATTGCTTTCCCATTTTATATCATTATATGAAAGAGATTGCCAATTTCCTTTAGGTTCTACATCAGTAATTCTCCAAACTGGACGTGGTGAAGACAGCTTAATGGAAATGACACCTTCGGGAGAAACATCGACTGGAATAATTGCCGGTTCAATTGGTTTTTCCATATGTGGCTGTGGATGAAACTGGGTAGACCACCAGTTTCCCTTTTTATCTTGAAAAATATTATTATGTCCGGCATATGTAATAGCTCTGTAACGATTTTCGTATGGACCATAAATAGAACCCGATGAAGTAGCTGAAAAACAATCGTACGTTCGTGCTTCCTTCCCTTCAACTTTCATAAATGTATTTGAGGCATTATACCATACGTACTTGTTGCCTATCTTAAGCATGTTTATTCCTTCACCCCAAGGTGGAACAGGGCTAAAGTCAAGTTTTCTTAATGGCTCTGCAAGCCCTGTCATATCATCCTTCATCTTGGCAATACTGTAACCATCACACAAATAATATACAGAACCGTCCGTGTCTTCAAACAAAGCCACATCAATGTGTCCTGGGAGTGGGGCCTCAGGACAAATATCTATATAAGGTCCTTCTGGTTTCCCACTTATACTTTTTAAAATACCAATACCACCATAATTCATGGAATAACCTATCCAGTAAGTTCCCTTAATATAATGTATTTCGGGTGCCCAAATGCAACGTACAGGGTCATTATTCGGTGTTTGTGTATTGGGTGATAATTTAAATTCTTTGCCCCACGTAGCATCCTTCTCAAAAGTCCAAACATAGCCCATCGTTTCCCAACTGAGTAAATCCTTGGAACGCCAGAGGGGTATTCCGTCATTATACCACCATCCATTAGCGTCGGGGCGGCTTTTTAATGGTTCAGGCAAGGTAGATGCTTCTGGTGTACCCACCATATAATAATAATCATCGGGAGCATTAAGAATATATGGATCGCGTACCCAGTTATTAAATAGAACTCGCATAGGTATTCCGCTATAGGTGTTAAAATCTCGGGCAGCCGGGAGTATTATTTTAGCTTCGTCAATTTTTGGAGTGGGTTGAGGAACTGGATACCACTTCACCTTGTTCGTTGCAAATGAGTTGGGAATAATTCCACTTATTAAAATCAAGCTAAAAAAAATTGTTATTCTCATTTTTTACGAATGACGAATTAAAATTTATGATTGACTAAATATACAACAAATAAACACTCATATTTTATTTCGTTCCATCTTACATGTAACATGATTAAACTCCATTGTAACTTGCAAAATAGGTCTACCATAAACTATTGCGAAAGTTACAATAAAGCAGTATCATGTTACAATAAAGCATTTATAATTTCTTCACATGTGCTAAATTTGCTTTTGAAAAATTATAACACTAACATTTAATTAAGAATGCTTATGAAAATAAAAAATGCTTATGAGTAAATTAATCGCTATGGGCAAGCTCCTTTTCACGCCCGTAAATAATCGTCTTAACATTATTAATTTTTGTTTTAATTAGTATATCACATTGATATAAAACCTAAAATTCATGGAAAGAAACTTGACTTTTTATAAATTAAAATGGCAGATATCTACATTTGAAATATCTTTTTTCCTATGTCTTTCATTCTTCGTCACGTTTTCTGTCACGGATGTCTTTTCCCAAGTATTACCCAAGGGAAAAACCGTGTCTGGTAAAGTGGTGTCATTCGATGGAGAGGAACTGCCAGGAGTAGCAATTTTAATTGAAGGAACTTCAATAGGTACTGTTTCTGAGATAGATGGTACTTTTTCAATTAAAATTCCCTCTGATACAGAAACTTTGACCTTCAGAATGGTTGGATTTAAAGAGCAGAAATTATCTGTAGTTGATAAAACTGCTTTTCATGTAGTAATGCAAGAGGATATAATTGCCATTAGTGAAGTTGTAGTCGTAGGATATGGAACACAGGATAAAGCAACTGTAACGGGTGCAATATCGATGGTAAAGACCAAAGATCTATTGCAATCTCCACAAGCCAATATTAGCAATGCGCTTGTTGGCAGAATGCCAGGACTCATTTCTGTACAGCATAGTGGCGCTCCAGGACAAGATGCATCTACATTGCGTATACGAGGAGTAGGTACTTTTGCCCAAGCAACATCATTACATGACCCATCAGCACCGCTTATAATGGTTGATGGAATAGAAGCTAATACATTCAATAATATTGATCCAAATGAGATTGAATCCATCTCCATATTAAAAGACGCTTCGGCCACTGCAGTATATGGTATTCGTGGTGCCAATGGAGTAATTATTATTACCACAAGAAGGGGTGCTGAGGAAGCTCCAAAAATAAGCTATTCCAGCAATTTTAGTGTTTCAACTTTTACTGAAACAAGGGAAAATATGGGAAGTTATGAATGGGCTAAAACTTTTAATGCAGCATTGAAGAATGATGCATATTTTAGAGGAGTATATATTCCTAAGTTTTCTGAATCAGAAATTCAGCGATACCGTTTAAATTCCAGTCCTCTTTTCTATCCAAATACTGACTGGACTGATATTCTGTTAAAAGACTGGGCGTACCAAAATCAGCATAACATAAATATTAGTGGTGGAACAAACCGCGTGAAATATTTTGTTTCATTAGGATATCTTTTCCAAGACGGATTGTATAAAAATACAGATGTTATGTCAGAGGTTGACTATAAACTGAATTATAATCGTTACAATTTTCGTTCTAATTTAGATTTTAATGTAACAAACGATTTTGATATCAACTTAAGTATTTCCAATCAATTGGATACTCGTTCGGGGCCACAGTATGATGTGGAATATGTATTATCAACAGGTTACAAAGCCCCTCCAAACTTATCTCCCGGAATAGTTGATGGTAAATTATCCTTGTTAAAAAACCGAGATGTTAGTATTGTAAACAATCCTCTAGGAAATATGTTAAGAGGTCCATACAACAAAGAGCAAGACAATAACTTAAACTTTCAAGTAAGGGCTAATTATAATTTACACTCTTTATTAAAAGGACTTTCAACACATGCAACTCTGTCATACCAGAATTATTACTGGTATCTTCGAAGTTATCATCCAGAACTACCTTATTATTATTTAGTACAAGATCCCGAAGGTGGTCCCCGACATGTTAAAGCAGGTCAGGATAGACCACCGTCTCTGAATACAGGTTCTGATAAAAGACGGAAAGTTGATGTTGAGATAGGTGTAGATTATGAAAACTCTTTTGGTAGTGAGAAAGAACACAACGTGACGGCACTTTTAGTTTACAATCAACGGAAGCTGTTTGACCCAAGATTGAAGTATGGTATCCCAAATGCTCACCAAGGAATCGTCGTTCGTACTACATACGATTATAAAATGAAATACTTATTGGAATTAAATGTTGGATATAACGGAACTGAAAATTTCATAAAGGGAAAACGTTTTGGTTTATTTCCGGCTCTCTCAGCAGGTTGGGTTGTTTCTGAGGAAGAATTCTTTCCTAGTACTAATGCCATCCCATTTTTGAAGATAAGAGGATCGTATGGTGAAGTAGGGAATGACTGGGTAGGAAATGATCGTTTCTTGTACTTGCCAACATCTTATACCATGGATGGTGGCGGCGGTTTTGATATAGGTTATTGGTTTGGAGAAGTTGGAGTAAATGCTTCCAAAAGAGGATCTATATCTGAAGGTATTCTAGGCAATCCTGATTTAACTTGGGAAAGATCTCGTAAAATAAATATTGGAATAGAAGCTAGATTGTTGGATGATAAAATAAGTTTAGTTGGGGATTACTTCTACGAAAAACGTAATAATATTCTTACTCGCATGGGAACGGCCCCCATAATTACAGGAGCAGAACTGCCTGCTTACAACCTAGGTATTATGAAAAATCAAGGTTTTGATGGTGAGCTTACATTTCGTGACCGAATTTCTATCTTTTCATATTGGGTAAAAGGTATATTTACATTTGCCAGGAACAAAGTATTAGAAATGGACGAAGTAGAACCCAGGTATCCTTATCTGCGTGCCACCGGTCATCCTAATGGCCAATACTTTGGTCTTATTGCTGAAGGTTTTTACAATACATGGGAGGAAGTGAATGATCCTAACAGACCACGCTCTATTTGGGACAACAATATGATACAGCCAGGGGATGTGAAATTTAAAGATGTAAATAGTGATGGTGTTATTAATCAAGACGACCGCGTCCCTATTGGATATTCCAACTTTCCGGAAATAATGTATGGATTGTCATTTGGAGGCAATTTTAAGAGACTTGATTTTTCTGTATTGTTTCAGGGTGCTGCCAATCAATCACGTGCTGCATCTATAACCATGATAAGGGGATTTGTCACAGATGGTGGTGCTCCCTCACATTTAAATGATTATTGCTGGACTCCTGAAAAATATGAATCAGGACAAAAGATTTCATTTCCACGTCTATCAGTTTCAAGCGAGCATAATTATCAGCGATCAACATTATGGGTACGTGATTCCAAATATTTACGCCTGAAAAATATTGAGATAGGCTATACATTTGATGGCAATCTATTCAATAGGTTAGGAATAACATCAACGCGCATATATGTCAACAGTAACAATTTATATACCTGGCATAATCTATTGAAGGGTGAAGATCCAGAAATTCCATTCGTGGGTGACGGAAATTACGAGCCTTACCCAACAACTGCGGTATATAATTTGGGATTTAATTTTAACTTTTAATTTACAGGCAACTATGAGAGAAAAAGTAATGATAATATTAATTGCTTCTTTTGCAAGTATGATTATACTTTGTACATCATGCAGTGACTATTTGGAAAAACCTCCAGGTGTAGATCTTACAGAGGATATGATATTTGAAAATGAGCAAAATCTGGAAATGTTCATCAATGGTACATACTGGTTAGGAGTAACTTCTGATTTGGGATGGCAAGGTAGACAAGGTGGAGGAGGTTATGGTCCATGTTCCGATGAAGGAGAGTTGTCTATGCCTTGGTATTTTCAGCACGTATGGAATAGGGGAGCCCTGAACTCATCTACTGGACCGGATATTCATGATACCCGTTGGTTTGATCGCTGGAAAGCACTTCGTCGTGCCAATATTTTAATCGAACGTATAGACGAGATTACTTTTGCACCCACTCCTAAGAACTATATTTATAAAGATCGGGTTAAAGGTGAAGCACTTTGGATAAGGGCATATAATCACTTTGAGCTTTTCCGTAAATTTGGAGGAGTGCCAAATGTAGATAGGCGCTTAAATATGGGGGATGAGATGAAGATACCTCGTTCTACCATCGAAGAGACTGTAAGCTTTATTATAAAAGACTGTGATGATGCTGCAAGGTTATTACCGAGTACTTATCCTTCAAATGAACGTGGTCGTATTCACAAAGGTGCTGCACTTGCGTTAAAATCTAGGACACTACTATATGCTGCAAGTCCTCAATTTAATACAGGCTCACCCTATATGGCGATGGAGTCGAGTGATAACAATAATTTGATATGTTATGGCAATGAAGATGTTAATCGCTGGAGATTAGCAGCAGATGCGGCTCTTGATGTAATCAAGTGGGCCGAAACTGAGGGTTCATGGTGTGAACTAATTAATACAGGCAATCCAGAAGAAGACTATTTAACTACATGGAATGCCTACGATAATTCTGAGATTATACTTGCCCAAAAAGCATCTGATAATATAGGACCGTGGCACTGGCCCTTCGAACCTTTAACGCCAAGGCCAGAAGGCCAGGGTGGTTTATCAGTACCTTTAAATTTTATAATGCTTTATCAGAAAAAAGATGGAGCAAATCAGGATTGGAATTTAATAGAGGGTGGGAATGATTTAATGGAGAAATATTCGGAGCTTGATCCACGTTTTGCTCAGACTCATGCATATCATACAAGCTATTGGAATAACCAGATTCCGAGATTAGATATGATTCTAGGAAGCGTAAACAATCCACACGAACAGCCAACCTGGGGTGGAGTAATGGCACATAAACCGGTTCCTTATGATCTATCCTCATCCAATTCAATAATGCCGAATATAACATTATTTAGGTTAGCTGAATTTTATCTAAACTATGCAGAAGCATTGAATGAAGCTGATGTATCAAATACTGTACCCGAAGACGCAAGGGAAAAGGCAAATGTCATTAGAGAACGTGCAGGCATGCCACCATTCCCTGTCGGAATGTCTAAAGCTGATTTTCGTAAGGCAATTAAACGTGAAAGAGCAATCGAATTGTCATATGAAAATCATCGCTTGTGGGATTTAAGACGTTGGTTGGATTGTGAAGAAGAAGGTGTAATGCAAGGCGATATGTACGGAATAAGGATACACGAGCTGGAAAATAACCCGAATGAATTTAGGTATGAGCCTTATGTGTTTGAGAAAAGGTCTTTTCCAAAGTATATGTACCTCAATCCTTTCCCACAGAGTGAAGTTAATAAGGGATATATAATTCAAAATCCGGGTTATTAACAGATGACCTTCATATTAAATTAAAAAAGTGATGATTATGACTTCGAAACATTGTTCTATATTGACATGCTTACTTTTATTGCTATGCTCAAATACTGTCCACGCCCAGATGTCATTTTTAGATGAATCACATTATGAGGATTCAGTGCAAATAGGCTTTGATAAACAGCCGGAATGGAAAGTAACTTCTGCCATATCAAATGTGGAAGGGGAAAAGTTGGAAAAAACTTTTACAACCGACATTGCATCAACTTTGTATGGGAGAATTCCTGGGCTGACCATCTTAGAGGGAAGTAATGAACCTGGATTCACCATAGGTTCAAACAGTATGTTCGCGAGAGGTATTGGTACTTTTCGCAATGATGCACAAAAAATACTTTTGTTAATTGATGGTTATGAGTGTGATTTTACACATTTATCCAGCTATGAAATAGAATCAGTAACCTTGCTAAAAGATGCCTCTGCTACAGCTATTTATGGTGCTAGGGGAGCTAATGGAGTGTTGCTTGTGACTACAAAAAAAGGGTTTAAATCACCACTAAAAGTGAGTTTAAAAACTCAGATAGGTTTTCAACAAAGCAAGCGAACTGAAAAGTTTTTTGGAGGATATGAACATGCTATCCTTTATAACGAGGCGTATAAAAACGATGGTAAAGGAGACTATTATTATTCTCCAGAAACACTTGAAGCTTATCGTGCAGGGGAGAGTCCATATTATTACCCGAATGTTGATTGGGAATCAGAGACATTACGGAAAATAAACCCTGTCTTTAACATTGACCTGAGTTTCCGAGGTGGTAGTGATAATGTACGCTATTTTGTAATGCTTAATTTACTCAACAGTCAAAACCTGTTGAAGCGTCGTGGAGATGAATCAGACAACACCAAAAATGCAAACTTAATGAAATACAACTTACGTTCTAATATTGATGTTGATGTTACACGGGATCTTTCGGTTGAACTTCTTGTAGGAGGTATGGTACAAGATCACACTACACCTGGATGGGAAAGTAATGGAAGACTGTTCAATATGATTAATAGTATTCCACCAATTGCATTTCCGGTTTATAATCCAGACAACTCTTATGGGGGAACTGCAATACATGGTAATCCAATTGCAGAGATAACCGATATGGGTTATTACTCCACAAATACAAGAGTACTTAATTCTGCTATAAAGGCGAATTATAATCTTAGATTTTTAACTCCTGGTCTAAGCACATCCGTATCTTTGTCTTATAATAGTTATTTTAAAGGATATACCATTCGAACCCGAGGCTATAGTAGACACTCAATTACAGAGGGAGTCAATGATGAGCCAGTTTATAATGAGCATTCCATTGATACAAATTTAGGACTTAATGAAGGACGTGCGGAAGAATGGAATAATGTTACATTCAGGACATTTCTAAATTATGCAAAAACATTTAATAAGAATGATATTAATGCTTTTGTTATGTTCAATTATGATCAGCTTTCTATTTCCCGCCGTAATATGCCCGAAGGTTATCAAAATGAATCATACTTTTACAATTGGAATAGATACAATATCTTGTCTGATAATCTTCCGGTAAAACATTCTGGGATAGCGGGTAGATTAACTTATGCTTACAATAAAAAATATATTGCTGAACTTTCCTTTAGTTATGAAGGTTCCGATAAATTTCCTTCAAACAAGCGATACGGGTTATTTCCTGCAGGCTCATTTGGCTGGGTTATTTCTCAGGAGAATTTCATGAAAGATGTTGATTTTATAGACTTCTTCAAAATCCGTAGTTCTATGGGTTTGATTGGGAATGATGCGATTGGAGGAGAACGGTATATCTATGATCAACAATTTCATGGAGCAGAGGGGTACCTTTTTGGAATCGCTCCTGCTGATCCCGGTAGTCTTAGAGAATGGCGTGTGGCAAATCCTGATGTAACTTGGGAAAAAGATAAAAAAATTAATATGGGTTTAGAGGCCAGTTTATTTGGACGGATAGATTTTTCTTTCGACTATTTCAGAAACAAAAGGACAGATATACTGGTCGTTTCAGATGCAACTTTGCCTTCATATTTGGGTATGATTTCACCTTATCTAAACCAGGGTGAAATGACTAACTCAGGATTTGAAGCCATGTTGCGGTATTCCAATGAAAAGACTAATCCTTTTAATTATTATATAGAAGGTAATACTTGGTTTTCTCGCAATAAAATTGATTTTATGGCAGAAGAGTTGCGATTATACGATTATCAAGTACGTACCGGAGGTCCACTTAATCAAACTTATGCACTAATAGCGGAAGGATTCTTTAATTCACAAGAAGAAATTGATAATAGTAATTTGATTTATGAATGGGGCACTATCCGTCCTGGTGACATTAAGTATAAAGATGTTAATAATGATGGTATTATTAATCAAAATGATTTTTATCCCCATGATTACGATCATATTCCCGAGATAACCATGAATTTAGAAGTTGGTATGTTTTGGAAAAATTTTGATTTTAGCTTTTTGTTTCAAGGGGTAACCAATCGAAGTATTTATTACTCAGTTTCTTCTTTTACAGGAGAAAGCCGTGTACCGGAGATGGCACATGGACGCTGGACACCTGAAGCAACTGAGTCGCCAACTTATCCACGGCTTACAACTGAAATTGATAATATTAATTTCCATACATCAACTTTCTGGAAACGAAATGGAAGTTTCATAAAATTAAGGAATGTAGAGTTAGGATATACTTTCGACAGTTTGTTTCGCACAGAAAATCAGATGAGGATTTTTGCTAATGGAACAAACCTGTTTTCGATAGATTATATGGATGGAATGACTGACCCTGAGATTTTTAGTGGCTATCCTACTTTGCGTACTATTAGCATTGGTCTCCAATTTATGTTCTAACTTTAAAATTCCCGAATAATGAAAACGTCAGTATATTTTTTCGTACTAGTTATTTTATGCTTAATGACCCGGTGTAATCTCGACAGGGAAATACATACGGAAATTAGTCCAGAGTATGCCAATAGTAATTATAACTATACCATGATGCGAGCTAACGGTTTGTATGGACCATTACAACGTGGTTTTAAGTACATTGATGATGCGATGATGGCTTCGGCAACGGATGAGGCAGAGTTTGTGATTCAATGGGCGAACGTTCAAAATTTCAATCTAGGATCGTGGAGTCAACGATCTAATCCAGATAACAAATGGGGGCATTACTTTGATGCTATTAGAAGATGTAACCTTTTCCTTGAAAACAGCAACAATGTAGATTTTGAACAATGGATGCTTGATCCGGACGAAAGTCAGCAAATGATTTATTACACCAATTTAGAAAAGTTGGAAAATCGCAAGAAAGAAGCTCGCTTTCTGCGTGCTTTTTACCATTTTGAACTTATGAAGCGATATGGTGGTATTCCAATCATGGAACGTACATATTCATTGCAAGATGACTATAGTATTCTCAAACGTAATTCATTACAAGAGGTAATTGATTTTATAGTGGATGAATGTGAAGCATTAATTGATGATGATGGATTACCTTTAAATTATGAAGAAAATCTTGATTACGGGCGTATAACCAAAGGAGCAGCATTAGCATTAAGAAGTCGCACATTGTTGTATGCCGCAAGTGATCTTTACAATAATAATTTATGGGCAGTAGGATATGAAAACCCAGAATTGATTTCCACCACAGGCAACAGGCAAGAGAAATGGGCAGCAGCAGCAGCAGCAGCTAAGGATCTTATTGATTTGGAAGATTCACCATACAAATTGAGTGACGATTATAGAAAAATTGGCAGAGATGCAAATGATTCGGAACTAATTCTATTTCGAATCGAGAATAAGAGTAACGATCTTGAAAGGATTAATTATTCTATAGGCTTTGTCGGTGGTGGAACGGGGAATATGCCTACAGGTAATTTAGTAGATTCTTATCAGATGGCTGATGGCAGCAAATTTGATTGGAATGCCCCTGATGCTAAAGCCAATCCATATGGAAATCGAGACCCACGTCTTAAAATGAGCGTGATAACTAATAATGATACATATAAAGGTAGACCAATAGAGATATGGGAAGGAGGAAGGGATGGCCAACCAATTGAAAGAAGTACAACCACCGGATATTATTTAAGAAAGTTTTTAGATGAGAACATTGATCTACTTCAAAATGGTTCGTCTGTCCATGTATGGATCTACTTTAGATTGTCAGAAGTATTCTTGAACTATGCCGAAGCATTAAATGAGTCTGATCCTGGTAATCCGGATATAAAAAAATATGTTGATTTGGTACGGTCCCGCCCTGGAGTAAATATGCCGGGAATGACAGTTGCTAATCAAAATGATGTACGGGAATTTATTCGTAACGAAAGACGAGTTGAACTTGCTTTTGAAGATCATCGTGCATGGGATACTCGTCGCTGGATGATTGCAGATAAACCGGAAAACCTGATTATTCGAGGGGTAAAAGTTACCATAGATCCTTATGGAAGTTTTATCTATCAACCCGTTGAAATTGAAAAAAGAGTATTCGAGCCCCAAATGTATTTCTATCCCATACCAGAAAATGAGATTAACATAACTGGGTGGCCTCAGAACCCTCTTTGGAAGTAATGAAAGCAAATAAAAATCTTAATAAAATGAAAACAGGTAAACAAATTCAAAGTATATGGATCGCCATGCTGACAATATTCCTTTTTTCCTGTGATTACAAGGAAATAGCAGATGCCGATTATCCTTCACAAAAGATATATCTTACAACTGCTTCATACGGGATTTACAATGTGAATACTCCACCGGCTTCGGAAAATGAGGCGTTCCGGTTCAAACTCGATTCAGAAAATGACAAATTCATAGTTCCTCTAAGTGTTTCACGAGGAGGTATGGACAAAAGGGGTATGGTAACTGTTAATATCTCCGTACAGAATGATACTATACCAAAAATGATTGAAGAGGAAACTCTAAAATATACAGATAAAGAGGGGAATCTGCGTATCGTAAAGATACTTCCTGATGATAAATATCAACTTCCTGATGAGGTAATTATTGAGGAGAATTCAGATGTAGGAAAATTTAATTTGGAGATAGATTTTGATTTTTTGAAAAATAATATCAACGAACTATTTGCTCTCGCCATACAGATCAACAGTCCAGACAGGGAAATATCCAAAGGGCTGGAAACCTGCATTTTAGTAATAGATACTAAATTCATGGAAGTAATTTCATCTTTTACTTATAAACAGGATCCTGATAACCCAAACCGAATTATTTTTACCAATACTTCCAACGGTGCGATCTCTGTACTTTGGGATTTTGGAGACGGAACTACATCTACAGAAATGAATCCAACACATGTATATTCAAGCAAAGGCCGTAAGCAAGTGACCCTTACCGCAGAAGGACTTCTGGGTAATGACAATACTTATAATGGAAATGTAGAAATATGGGATATTAAAGGTGTACCTTGGTTTTTCCCAAATGGAGTACGACCGTTCAAGAACGATGGTGTATTTGTAGGTCCGTTCAGTACACCGATAGATTGGAATCTCAATGAGAATGTTCGCTATATTAAAGATGGTAGTGTTGCTGTTGGTGGATGGGGCCCTGGTGATGATGGTATTTTACAAATGGAGCCTTCACCGTGGCCTGATGGAGCTAAAGCTCAAAATGCACACATATGGGTTACAAGGAAATTGCCAAGAGGGGAATATTATATTAACTTCAATGTAGGAGCAAGTGGAATCGAGCCAAACGGAGTATCCGAAGGTAACCCGGTTTTTCTTAACCTCAATTTTATTGCAGTAAAAGGAACCACTATGCCCGATATTGATAATATTGATGACAATCCCAATGTATTAGGAGGAGTGAAATTTCGCAAAACAGGTGAAGAAACTGGTTATACTAATTGGCATATTCATCAACAAGGTTGGCAATGGAGTTTTGATTTTTTCGTAGAAGAAGAAATGGATGTTTCAATCGGTTTTGTAGCAAGTTTTGGGCGTGCATCATTTTTTAGAATCTTCAATATAAATCAATTTAATCAGTTAGTTTATGACTGATATTAGTTAAAGATAACTTCTAACATCGGTCTTTTTTATTATTTGTGTCTGTAATTTATGTAATTATGCTTAATAAAAATATTTACCAAGTTGTTTTTCTTTTAACTTTTTGTTTTTGCTATACAACTTATGCACAGCAAATTGAAGTGTCACGTAACGAAAGAGGTTACAAAGCAGATATTGGGAATGGATATTTTGTTAATCCTATTATGCGTGGAAATTATGCTGATCCAAGCATAATGCGAGACGGAGAAGACTATTACATGACTCACTCCTCTTTTACCGATGTGCCCGGATTAACGATATGGCATTCTCAGGACCTGGTAAACTGGGAACCTATAAGTCATGCCTTGAATAAATATGTGGGCAGTGTCTGGGCACCGGATATAATAAAGTATAAAGACACTTACTATATTTATTTTCCGGCAAGCGGCTCTAATTATGTGATTACTGCTAAAGACCCTTATGGCCCTTGGAGTGATCCAATTGATTTGAAGATTGGCGAAATAGACCCGGGGCATGTGGTTACACAGGATGGGAAACGTTATTTACATATGTCAGGAGGTAAAATTGTACCTCTGTCGGATGATGGTCTAAGTGTAATAGGAGAAATGACTACAGTTTATGATGGATGGGAATTTCCTTCAGACTGGATTGTTGAATGTTTTTGTCTTGAGTCTCCAAAACTGACTTACAAAGATGGTTGGTATTATCTCACATCGGCACAAGGTGGGACAGCAGGTCCTCCAACTAGCCATATGACCGTATCAGCCCGTTCTAAAACTCCTTTTGGCCCTTGGGAAAATAATCCCTACAATCCTATAATTAGAAACACTCGACGCGATTCCAAATGGGTCTCAACCGGACATGGAACACTTGTTGACTCACCTGATGGAAAGTGGTGGATTATTTTTCATGGTTATGAAAGTAAGAATCGCACTATTGGACGACAGACATTGTTATTACCGATTGAATGGACAGAAGATGGTTGGTTTCGTGTTCCTAACGGGGCGGAAGTGGATCTTCCACTGGTAAAACCAAAGGGTAAATCCGTAGAGCATGGAATGCAGCTTTCAGATGATTTTAGAGGGAGTAACTTAGGATCGCAATGGAGTACAATTCAAAATTATGATAGGTCAAAGTTTACGGTTTTTGATGAATCGTTAAATATTAAGTGTGATGGTGAATTCCCAAATCAGGTTTATCCCTTGGTACTTATGCCTCAAAACAATTTTTATGAGATACAAGCTGAAATAACTGCACCCAAAGGAACTGAAGGAGGTGTCCTCTTTTACTTCAATTCAAATTATTATGCTGGGATGTCTTTAGAAGACGGGAATGTATATTTACTTTCTTCAAAAGGAGGAAAAACCAGGTATGCGGAAGGTTTAGGAAAGAGTGTTTGGCTTAAAATAGTGAATGATCACCACGATCTTCTTTGTTATTGGAGTGTGGATGGAGAAGAATGGATAAGAGCTGATTTTGTACGCGATTTATCAGGATTTCATCACAATGCTTTGTCCGATTGGGGAGTCTTACGTCCCGGCCTTTTTGGTTCAGGTAAAGGAGTAGTACAAGTGAAATATTTTAAATATTTAGGGCTTGAATAAGCAAATAAAACTTAATATGATAATACATAAAAGGAAGTTGTTATCTCTACTTTTTATGATTGTTGTGGTTGAACTTGTTTATGCACAAACACATCAGTCAGATAAAATGATAAATATTACTGAAAACCATTGGATTGCAGATCAAGGAGATGGCTATTATATAAATCCAATTCTGAAAGGTGACTGGGGAGATCCAACTGTTTTACGTGTGGGGAAGGACTATTATATGACTAATCATACAGCTACTCACAGTACTCCAAGTATGTTGATATGGCACTCTCGTGATCTGGTAAATTGGGAGCCTTTGGGATATGCTCTGAATGAAGATTTGGGTGCTCCTGTATGGGCCGCAGACTTTATTAAGTATGATGATCTTTATTATATATACCTGCCGGTACCTAACAAAGGTACCATATATGTGATTACTGCTCCGGATCCGGCTGGCCCCTGGAGCAAACCTATTGATGTAGGAGTTTCGGGAATTGATCCCGGACATATCGCTACACCGGATGGACGAAGATTTCTTCATGTCGATGCGGGATATATGGTGGAACTTTCATCAGACGGTTTAAGAGCAACAACTTCAAAGGAGAAGGTACACAATGGTTGGGAATATCCTGAAGATTGGATTGTAGAGTGCTTTTGTTTGGAATCTCCCAAGCTTTTTTATAAAGATGGTTGGTACTACTTAACCGTTGCACAAGGAGGAACTGCCGGTCCACCTACTGGTCATATGATTGCTTCGTCACGATCGCGTACTCCTTATGGCCCTTGGGAGGATAGCCCTTTCAATCCTATAGTCAAAACGGCAAATAGATTAGAAAAATGGGCGTCAATGGGGCACGGCACACTTATCGATACACCGGAAGGAGAATGGTATGTAATTTTCCATTCTTTTGATAATACTTCACGTAATATGGGAAGACAAGTGCTGATGCTCCCTATAGAATGGACAAAAGAGGGTTGGTTTAGAGTACCGGAGAATATTCATCCTACAGATCGAATCAAAATGCCTGTAAATGGCGAAAGAGTACAAAGCAGGATGGAACTGTCAGATAGTTTTCTCGATGATCAATTGGGATTACAGTGGAAGTTAGTAGGATCAGACAGCCGAGAAAGAGTAGTGGTGGGTAATGGCTATCTTGAGTTGATCTCAGAAGGACATTCACCTTCCGACAGTCGCCCTCTGGTGGTAGATCCACTCAATGATTTTTATCAAGTGGAAGTTACAGTGCAACCATCTGAGAATGCACGTAATGGATTGATTTTATATGCAAATAACAAGCGTTATTTAGGCTTGGAGGTAGATGGATACTCTTTATATCGTATTGCCAATGGTGATTATCATAGAGAGATGATCACAAAATTCAACGACAAGGATATTATTCGACTCCGTTTATCCAATGATCACGGAGATCTTCTTTATTGGTACAGTAAAGATAATGGTAATACTTGGGAACGGATTGATTTCGTAAATAACCTTATGAGTTTTGGCGGAATGACTATACGCCCGGGAATCTATTCATCCGGAAATAGTAGTGGAATCTTCAGAGATTTCTCCTATAGAGGGATTGAATAATTTTAATTATAATTTTTCTAATATAAAAAAACTTGAAAGCAAATTTATTTACCTCGTTGCTGATTTCAATAACTTGTATTCTGTTTTGTATATCCTGTACTACATCGGATAAACAAAGCGGAAACGTTAATATCTCTGATTTTGGTCTAACACCGGAAACCGGAGAAGATGCATCAAGAGTGGTACGTAAGGCCTTGGAATATTGTAAAGATAACGGTTCAAACAGACTTACCTTTGAACCGGGTCGCTATGATTTTTATCCAGATTATACGTATGAAACATTTATGTTTATAAGCAATAATCATGATGGATTAAAAGGTGTGGCTTTTCTTCTTAGAGATATGGAGGACTTTGAAATATATGCCCCCGGGGCCGTGTTTGTATTTCATGGTTATACTATGCCTTTTTTGATAGAGAACTGTAAGAATATAAAGCTAACAGGTTTCTCGATTGACATTGATAGAACTTTTCAGAGCGAAGGAGTTATACTCCAAGCAGGAAGGGATCAACTAGAGGTCTATTTTCCTGAAGAATATCCATTCAGCGTGGAAAATGAACGCCTGAAATTCTATGATAACACAGGGAAAATAGAATTCCCTTTTGGTAATTTATTGGAATTCGACCCGAATCGAAAAGAAACTGCATACATGGTTCGTGATTATTATATTGGGAATAATATAAAAACAGAACAAACCAGTTCCAGAACAGTAAAATTACACATTCCAGGTATTCAAGGTGAAAAAGGGAATATAATGGTTTTTGCTCCCAATCATCGCTTAACTCCCAATATTGTTGCAAGCTATTCAAATGATGTTGAAATAAGTGATGTGACAATGCACAACAGTGGAGGTATGGGATTTATAGCTCAATTCTGTAAAGATATTACTATCCATGGAATGGTTGTAACACCATCGGAAGGGAAGGTAGTTAGTTGTACTGCCGATGCAACACATTTCTCTAACTGTAAAGGTACAATACTTATCGAAGATTGTCTTTTTGAGAATCAAATGGATGATGCTACAAATGTACATGGAATATATATGAGAATAGAGGAAATCTTATCTCCCAATAAACTTATTGTGCGGTTGGTGCATCACGAGCAATTAGGAATGCAATTATTTAAAAAAGGTGAGAATATAGAATTTGTGGATGCAGAGACAGCAATAACATATGGCCATGCTAAGATGTCTCACGTCAATAGATTGAATAAGAACCTGGCAGAAATAACATTTTCTCAAAATATTCCTGGTGAAGTAAAACTTAAAGATGTAATAGGAACAACTGAGTTCCCGGAAATTATATTGCGGAATTCTATATTTAGAAATAATCGTGCTCGCGGAGTTCTACTCGGCTCTCGTGAAAGTATTTTGGTCGAAGGCTGTACATTTCATATTCCGGGATCGGCAATTATGACAGGTGGTGATTTACAGTATTGGTTTGAACAAGGCGGAGTACACAACATGACCATTCGAAACAATGTTTTTGACAGTTGTATGTTTGGGAATTGGGGTTCTGCAGTAATAACGATTGGGGCAGGAAAATCACCAGAACCTGAAAATGCACCTCGTTTTAATCGGAATCTGATAATTGAAAATAACGAATTTTATATTGTTGATCCAAGACTGGTTAATGCCACTTCAGTGGATGGATTAATATTCAAAGACAACAAAATAGTTCAATCAGAAGAATATCCACTTAGCAATGCTAATATGGAGCCCTTCACAATAGAGAGATCAATAAATGTCGAAATAGATAATAAAATAAATTAATTAACTAATAAAAAAATTACACAAATGAAGAAATTAAACACATTAATGATACTGGCGCTTTGTGCAATTTTATTAACCTGTAATTTTGCATGTAGTAATAAGGATGTATCAGGTAATGAGCAAAATGACCAAAAGGAGGATAATGACCAAAATGAAGATAGACAGGAACATCTTCTCCCATTTACGTTTCAGAATCCAATTTCATTTTCATATCCTTATTTCGATGGAGAACAAGAGCGTCAAATAACAGAATTACGCGATCCATGTATAATGCGCGATGGAGATACTTACTATCTGGTATTTACACATTATCCGTTTACGCATCATACTAGTCGTAGAGAAGATGCTCCAGACATGAATTCTTCTCCCGGGATTAGGCTGTACTCTTCTAAAGATCTTAAGGAGTGGAAGTTTGAAAACTGGATTGTAAAATCAAGCGAATTACCCGAAGACAGCCCCTATAAACATAGATTCTGGGCACCGGAGCTTCGGAAAATGCATGGGAAATACTTTATAATCTTTTATGCTGATAACTGGATAAAAGATGAATATAATGAAATGGGTGAGATGGGATATGTCGGATTTGTAGGAGTAGCTGATAAGCCCACCGGTCCTTATGAAAATATCACTTGGCTTCCTGGATCAAGCTGTGACACTCATTTATTTACAGACTCTGACGGGAAGTCATATGCAGTTATGCCTTTCGGGGATATGTTTGTACAGGGAGTTGATCTAGTAGGCATAAAGAATAATGATATTAAACTGATAGGTCAACGGCATAAAATCATAAACAGGGATAATAGTGATATAGGTCTTAACTTCAGTCCTGACTACATGGAAGCACCTTGGATGATAAAAAAAGGAGATAAATACGTTCTTTTTTCTGGATCACCTTATAAAGCTGAGCAAGAACCGATAGATAATAAAACTGGATTAACTACCGGATACTGGGTTGGTATGGCCACGTCAGATAATATAGCGGGTCCCTATACAAAGCAACCGCAAATATTTCTTGGAGGACATATTTCAGTATTTATCGGTCCGGATGGTAAAGAATGGTTTTCTTACAGAGGCGAATCCTTTGATGAGGCACATGGAAAACTTTGTATAGATCCTATACCGTTTAGCAGTGACGGTTCATTAAAACCATTTCCACCTTCTAAAGGAGAAGTCGTGATAGATTGATAGTGTATAGGAAATGATTTATTTGACTTATAAGCAGATAAAAGGTGTATGTATACTATGAAACAGATAATTACATTACTTCTACTCTCTGTTAGTGTAACTCTCTTTTCCCAAAACTCTGAAAATCAGCATAGAGATTTTGCAAAGATTGTTTATAATGCTATACAGAACAATGAAAAGATAATTAGCATTCCAAAAGGTGTTTATTATATGGAATTAGAAAATGGAGAGCCATTAACTTTGGATTCTATTCAAGGGTTAACTATTGATTGTAATGGATCAGAGATTATTACAAAAAAAGCCTCTCAGGCAATTAACATAACTAATTGTGAAAATATAACATTAAAGAATTTCAGTATTGACTGTGATCCATTGCCTTTTTCCCAGGCTGAGATTGTTAACATGGATACAATAAATCGCATGTGGTGGGAAGTGGAAATTATGGAAGGTTACCCAGTCCCAAATATAGCTAAATCCATTCCTGATCGCGTCCAGATATTTGATCCCAAAACGCTTACTCTTAAAAAAAATCTTTATACATATTGGCGCAATTCTTTTGAATCAGTGAAACAAACAGGAGAGAGAAAGTACCTTTTCACTAAAAAAGAATTCAATCCGGATTCAAATGAAATGATAGGGGATTATATAACAATGACTTTAGAAGATGAGTTCAATACAAGACCTCATTCCATTGTTTTGTATAAGTCTAAAAATATCCATTTTGAAAATATCACAATATGGTCAGGAAATTGTTTTGGTTTCTTTGAAGATCAATGTGAATCCAATTCATACAACAATTGCAAAATTGATCGCAAGATGGATGATTCGAAAGTCAGTTTTCCCCGTTTGCGATCCATCAATGCAGATGCTTTTCACAGTAAAGCAGCCGTTGTAGGTCCTACAATTACAGATTGCATTTTTCGATATCATGCTGATGATTGCATAGCTATTAATACCAGTTTTTATAAAGTAATTACAAATAGAGGTAAATCAATTGATATAGTTTCTCACATTGATCGTTTAAAAATGGAAGAGAGCGATACACTTTGCTTTATAAACTTTAATGGTGAAGTGGTTGGGAATGCTATTCTGCTAAAAAAGGAGTCAGTAAAAGACTTTGCTCAAAAAGATCTTGATGAAGTAAATGATAAATATCGTTTTACGGTGGATAAGCGTCGCCACACGGATGTTACAAGGCTTTTTATTGATCGGGAAATTGAAGTTGACAATGGTGGAGTGGTTAGTTCAATAACACGTGGTGGAAACGGATATGTAATTCGTAATAATATAATAGGACATACGCGTGCTCGCGGCATTTTAATAAAAGCCTCTGATGGAATAATTGAGAATAACGAAGTAGTCGGATGTGAACTGGGAGGTATAGTACTTGCTCCTGAATTAGTATGGCTCGAAGCAGGTTTTTCCAATAATGTGACAATAGAAAACAATCGTATAATTGATTGTATGTTCGCGAATTCATCATATGGAATTGAGCAGGCAGCTCCATTATGTGTTGTGGCAATTAATGCTAAGAATGAAGTAGCTCCTGCGGGAGGATTTAAAAATATAGTTGTGAGGAACAACATGATAATTAATAGTCCTGTTCCGGCAATGATATTTACATCAATTCAAAATGGAGTTGTAGAAAATAATACAGTAATTATTAGTGATACTATCAAACGAAATCATGGCAAAGTACTTAAAATTTTTGATTCAGAACCAGTATGGAAAAAGAATAATCAAGATATAGTATTTCGCAATAATGTTATAAAGTAGGACTTGACGCTAAGTGCCTGTGAAAAGTTATCTGAGGAGACTTATTGCATAGATTTAAAAACATTTTTAACAGACTTAAGTAAACATAAAATGAGGAAAATTAAGGTGACTTTTAATAGTGTACAGTATTTCATCATAATACTCTTGTCAACAGGATTAACAAGTTGTGGAGAGAAGATTAATATAACCCCTCCACCAATAACTACTGAACCTCCTGTAAGTGAGATTAAGCTTGATTACAAGGTATGGATAAACGGAATTGAAGCAACTGTTTATGAAGCAAGAGTGCAAGATCCTCCATGGGAAAAAGAAGAAGTAAACCTTGACTTTGGAGGAAATTATTCATTTGCTTCTTTCGAAGTTGATAAATCCGCTGAAATTAAAATAGAATCTGAAAGCAGATCCCTTACCGATGTAGTATTGTTTCCCGTCAAAAATAGTGTAAGTGAATTAACCAAGAGCGACAATTCTATATCTTTTAAAATTGAGAAACCAATGCAGCTTATTATTGAGCCCGATGGGAAAAAAAGTCCATTATTACTTTTTGCTAATCCTGTAGAAGACTACAATCCCAATTTAGACGATCCGGACTTAATTTATTACGGACCCGGGTTGCATCATCCTGCTGTAATAAGACTAAAAAGTAACCAGACTCTTTATATTGATGAGGGAGCTGTTGTGCATGCCGGTGTATATATAGAGGGAGAAAATATTACTGTCCGTGGACCTGGCATTATATGTGGTAATGATTTTGTATGGGGAGAATATTCACGTCACTTAATCGAAATAAATAAAAGTAGCAATGTAGTTGTAAAAGATGTTGTGTTAAGAGGGAGCGCTGCATGGACGATGATAATAAATAGGTCGAAAAATATACTTGTGAATAATGTAAAAGTAGTGGGAGGTCGCGCTCAAAATGATGATGGAATGAATCCTGTTAATTCTAAAGACGTGCAAATCTCTAACTGTTTTATTAGGACAGATGATGACTGTATAGCTTTAAAGGGTTTTGATACCAATTTTTACAATGTCGAACGAATTGCTGTTGAGAACTGTATCTTATGGTGTGATCGGGCAAGAATATTTCTTTTGGGACATGAAAGCAGAGCCGCTTACATGAGAGATTTGACATTTCGAAACATTGATATAGTTCATTTTAGTATGACACCCTTCTTACTAGAGCCTGGAGAGGAAATGAGACTAGAGAATGTTGTTTTCGAAGATATCAGACTAAATGGTGAAGGTCAAAATGAATTAATCAGGTTAAAACCTGTAATTAATCAATATATGGAAACTAAAGTACCAGGTCATATTAACAATATTACTTTTAAAAATATCTCTGTTACAGGCAAACCCGGTCCTTATAAAATACAACTTATGGGTGCAGATGAGGCTCATAGTGTGCGAAATGTAAATATTGAAAACATGAATATTTTTGGCCGGGAAGTAAAAGAAGATTATAATAACCTCGAGATAGGTGAATATGTACATGATATCAAATTTCTTTAATAAAGCCCATTAAAAGTGTTTAGTAGACATCTAGAATAGACATCTAAAATTTTATACAGATGAAAATAAGTAAAATGGAATACGTATTTCTGCTGTCAATTAGTATATTGTTATATCCAGGTTGCAATACAACTGTAGAAAAAATCAATGTAAAGGATTATGGAGTCATTGCTGGCGGAGAAGACGCTACCCCTGGTGTTATAAGTGCACTTGAGGATTGCAAAGGCCTTGATAATGCAGAACTTATTTTTCCAAAAGGCGAATATCACTTTTATCCTGATTATGGAGTGGATCGATACTGTTTCATAAGTAACAATGATGAAGGCTTAAAGAGAATTGTGTTTCCATTGATTGACTTTGAAAATCTCATAATAGATGGAAATGGTTCATTGTTCATCTTCCATGGATTTGTAAACCCTTTTGTTGTTGAAAATTCGGCAAATATTACCTTTAGAAACTTTTCAATAGATTATAATCGACCTTTCCATAGTGAGGCTATTATCTTGGCGAACAATGATGACGGAATTGATATGGAGATTCCGGAAAATTTTCCATTTCGTATCAGCAACGGTTTATTATTGTTTACGGATGGAGGGCTTGAAGATGCACGAAAAACAACAGTAAATAAGCCAACTGTTTATCCCTATGGTTCGCTACTTGAATTTGACGTAGAGAAGCGGGAGACAGCATTTATGGCAAGAGACTATTATCTTGATGGTTATCCATTACCGGCCAAAAGTATGGGTGAAAGAAAGGTTAGGATTTTCTTAGATGGATTAGAAGGAACGATTGGAAATATTATGACTTTTGGTTCATCAAATCGTAATTATCCGGGTTTCACTCTTACTGATAGTCGAGATATTAATTTCCATCAAATTACGATTTATCATTCCGGAGGAATGGGAATTATTGGACAAAGAACTCACAATATCTTGGTTGATTCATGTAAAGTAACACCATCGCCAGGACGTGTTATCAGCTGCACTGCAGATGCAACTCATTTTGTTAATTGTACCGGAAAAATTGAATTAAGTCATTGCCTTTTTGAAAACCAAAAAGACGATGCTACAAACATTCATGGCATTTACGTACAAATAGCAAAGATACTATCGCCAAATGAAATAATTGTTCAACTTAAACATAGCCAACAATTCGGCTTTGATTTTTTAAAGGAAGATACCAAAATTGAGTTTGTTAAAGGACAAAGCCTTATAACTGAAGGTGAGGCTCATGTAATTAGTTCTAAACGTTTAAATAAAGAATTAACTCGAGTTTCTCTTTCACAACCATTACCTTCCGAAATAGAAGTTGGAGATGCAATAGCCGAAATAAGAGATTATCCCGAAATTTACATTCATAATAATATTATTCGCAAAAATCGGGCACGTGGAATGTTACTTAATTCTAGGGGCAAAACCATAGTAGAAGATAACTATTTCCATTCTCCCGGAGCAGCGATTTTATTTGAGGGAGATGCAAGTTTTTGGTATGAGCAAGGCGGAGTAACAGATTGTGTTATTCGTAATAATATTTTCGATAATTGTCTTTATGGGGTTTGGGGAAAAGCTGTAATTGATGTAGGAGCAGGCATATATGATGATAAAGAGTTGAGTCGTTACAATAAGAATATTAAGATATATGACAATACATTTCGTGTTTTCGACGATGTGCTTTTTTTAAATTTGTATGGAGTAGATGGTTTATCTTGGTATAATAATAAGGTAGAAAGAACTAATAATTATCCTAGTACACGGAAGCGCGATAACTTTTTTCATGTTGAATATAGTGATAACATCCGTATTGAACCCTATACTCAAAACGAATAAACATACAAATAGAAATAAAGATTGCAGGCAAGCTCTCTATTCCGCTGTGGTTCAGTTCTTACTGAGTGAAAGGAGCTGGAGTGATACATTTAACATATACTGCACAAAATAAATCAAATATATTTTGTATTATTGTATTGCATTAAAACATGTTAAAATGAATCGATTTAAGTGTTTTTGCTTGTCCTTTGTTACAATAGCAGTAAGTATGAATATTAATGCAATCAACCTGCGGCAAATTAATTTTCATTATTTGAGTGTTAATAACGGTTTATCGCAACATGATGTCACTGATATTGTAGAAGATTCTTTTGGCTATATTTGGATTGCAACTTATGATGGATTAAATCGCTACGATGGAAAAAACATACAGATATTTAGGCATAGCACGCTAGACGAAAGTTCACTCTCAGGTAACCGTATCATGTGTATTATGGAAGATTCTCAAAAGCGTTTATGGATAGGCACAGACGGTTATGGAATCAATTGCTATTCTTTGGTTAAGGAGCAGATTGTACGTATCCCTACTCCCACGAACTGTAAAGTGATATTTTCTTTCGCTGAAGATAAAGATGGGAATATTTATGCAGCAACCGATAATGGACTTCTTCTAATTAAACCTGAAAATAAAGAAATTGAACTGCTACAACTTCCAATTGCCGGCTTACTCATTTCAGATATTACGATATTGAATGATAAGTTATATCTCGCAACTGAGAAAGGAGTATGGATATTTAATGGCAAACAGTTTAGTCTTATTGCAGAACTACTACAATTAGATTATATGTTTATTGATTCGGATAATAAAGATTGTATTTGGGTTGCTACCAGAACAGGAATAACAAAGTTAAATATATCATCATCTCCTGAAATAAAAGGAACTGCAAAAATAGAACCTAATAATGTTATCCGTTCATTTTATTATAATTCAATGGGCCAAATACTAGTAGGTACACAACTGGATGGTATTCACGTGTTTGATGGGGGGAATATGCTGCTGGAAGAAATTATCCGTTATAATCCTGAGAATCTACGGGGATTAAAAACAAATACTATAACCTCAATGTTGGTTGATAGTCATAAAATCATGTGGATTGGAACTAACTCCGGATTTTACTTTACAGATCTTGATAAATTGCCTTTCAATAGCTTTTCGGTTGGTGATGTCACAGAACAGATTGGGTTTATATATGTTTTTGAGGATTATATGTATTTAAGTCAAGGTACAACCCAAAGTCTATGTTATGATGTCAAAGATGTTGATTTTCAATTAATCACATCCAATCTTCCTCTTGATATGAAAGAAATAGTTTCCGTAGATGGTAGGAATATGATTGCATCCGGAACAGGACTATATATTCAGAAATCAAAAGGAGTTCATGATTATGTACCTTACAAACTCGATATTAAAAATGATTCTAATAGATCCACTATCTATACATCATTAGCGGTAGATGATTTTGGGAACAAATATATAGGTACATGGAATGGACTTATTATTGAAAAGAAAAATGGCGAGACGGATTGGATAGACAATTGGTTCAAAAAAGCAAAAGTGTTACGAAACGAACGAATTTATGATCTCTATTATGATACCAGTTGCCGTATTGTCTGGATTGGAACAGTAGCAAGTGGATTATACAAGATCAATCTAGATGATTCAGGAGAAATTCTTACTTTCCAGAATTATAATATAAATGCAAACGATGATTTTTATATATCCTGTAATCAAATATGGGTAATATACCGTTCGATTAATGGAGTAATTTGGTTAGGCACAGATGCCGGATTATTTTATAAAAACATCGAAGATGAATGTTTTATTCAGGTTGAAAATAGAGAAATCTTAGATAAGAAGATAATGTCAATCTTGGAGGATAATGAAGGAAATCTATGGATGGGTAGTTCACAAGGACTTATAAGATATTCTCCTTCAACAGAACAGGCGAAAAAATTTGCATATAGTGATGGATTGCAGTCAAATACATTCACAGAAGCTGCATCAAAGGCAGAAAACGGAGAGTTGTTTTTTGGCGGGATAGAAGGAATCAACTGGTTTAATCCGGCTGACATTGTTTCAATTAATGTGCCTCCTCAAATTACACTTACAGGCATTATGATAAATAATGAACATATACATCCAACATCTGATAATAATTACAACTCAGTGCTAGATAGCACAATTAATTTAAAATCATCATTAACGCTAACTCATGATCAAAATAATTTTGCCATAGAGTTTATGACTATTCCTTTTAATAATATTCGGAAATATAATACACGATATATGCTCAAAGGTATAGACGAAGACTGGGTAAATACTACAAACACTAATATGGTTAGCTGGTACAAAAACTTGCCGAGTGGAAAATATACTTTTCTCATTGAGAGTTATGTAGTTGATGAGTCAGATATATTAGCCTCAAGATACATTGATTTACATATTAAACCTGCACCTTGGGCAACATTGTGGGCCTATTTAATATACTTTGTTACTATTTCATTTGTTACTTATGCATTACGTCATGGCTATAAAAGACACCGTAAACTTAAAGATCAAATCGAAATAGACAAGATTTATATTGAGCAAGAAGAAAAAATAAATGAGATGAAATTGGTTTATTTCACAGATATTGCTCACGAATTTAAAACGCCATTGTCTCTAATCGTGGGGCCGATTAATGATTTAATTGAACAAGGACCAGCAAATTCAAAACAAGAATTTTGCTTTAATATCATTTCACGTAACGTGCGTAGGATGATGCATTTGACCAGTCAATTACTTGATTTTAGGAAAATAACGAATAACAGCTTTTCATTGAATGTAGCAGAGCTGGATCTTGTTGAATTCGTAGAACAAGTGTCAAAAACATTTGAATGGGAGGCAAAACATTTGGATATAGAATTTAAAGTTAGTACCCCTGCTGAATTGATATGTTGGTTTGATCCAAATATCATCGAGAAAGCACTTTATAATATTTTATCCAATGCTTTCCAGTACACGGAACAAGGAGGGATTGTGGAAGTCAATGTCATAGATATTTGGAAAAATGGCACTCAATTAGCTGAAATATCTGTTGCAGATAATGGTCCGGGGATTGATGATAGTATGAAGCAACGTGTATTTGAACGTTTTTACCATGGTTCCAATAGCGCTTCCTCAGGTGTAGGACTACATCTAACTGACCAATTAATAAAAGTACATCATGGAGAAATAATACTTTCTGACAGTATTTACCAAGGAGCTGAATTTAAAATTAGCTTTCCAGCTTCGGTTGATTTGTATAACATGAATGAATTTCAACATGTCGAAGATGAAGATATTAACAAACCATGGATAACAGAAGAATCATTTACTGATGAGGAATCGATTGGAATAACCAATAATGCTCAGATAGATAGGCTTTTGATCGTTGAGGATGATTTCGACTTACGATACTATCTGAAGAAATGCTTGGAGTCAAGATTCATCATTAGTGAAGCACAAAACGGAGCAGAAGGTTTAAAAAAAGCGGAAAAAACTATCCCCGACTTGATTATCAGTGATGTAATGATGCCAAAAATGGATGGCATTGAAATGACAAGAAAAATAAAAAACGATGTATTATTATCCCACATCCCAATTATATTGCTAACTGCAAAAACTGATATAGAACATCAAAAAGAAGGCTTTGAAGTCGGAGCTTTTGATTATATCTGCAAACCTTTTAATACAAAAATTCTTATTAAGAAAATTGAGAGTATTATTGAACAACAAACAGCATATAAAAACTATATCCTAACAGAAAATGGAACTATAGAAGTTAGTCGTAACTATACTTCTTATGATCGTAAACTGATGGATAAATTAAATGCTGTTATAGAAAAAAACCTGGATAATAGTGAGTTAACTGTTGAGCTACTTGCAAAAAAAATTGGTGTCAGCAGAATGCATTTGCATAGAAAAATCAAAGCAATTACTGGAGAAACAACTACATCATATATCAATCTCATAAAGATGAAATGTGCACGTAAAATGTTTGATGACGGCTGCGATAGGGTTCAGGAGGTTATGGATGCAGTAGGTATTAATAGTAGCTCTTATTTTAACAAGTTATTCAAAACTCATTATAACGAAACACCTTCCAGTTATATATTGAAAAAACACTATCCACTTATCGGAAAGGACTCCTAAACTATTGCATTGACAAAAACCGGCGCCCACTAAATATTTTGGGAGTATCCCACGAACTGTGTTGATGTGTACCAATGACCAACGGGATTACTTCTCCCGCTAGGGAAGCAAGTGGGTTTTGGTAATACCAAAATGTAAACTTGTTACTCCAAAAAATAATGCTCACTGCTGGCCGTTGCGCCGCCTATAATTTTAATATAGTTTTTCTTTCATTAAATTATATACTCATGTAGTGTAGCAACTACATTTCATTGTAGAATATGAATATGTGCTTATTGGACTGATATCGCTGATGTGAAGCTCTATTTCTATGATTCATGAAACGTAAGCATTCGGTAAACCCCGTCCTATTTAACTTTTGATCCTTGCTATATTTGCCCACAAAAAAAATATGTGGACATTAAATCAGTTTGAGGAGATTTTTGATCGTTACCAGGCCAGCGGGCTTCGGATAAAAGAGTTCTGCCGGAACGAGTCGATCGTGGAATCCAAGTTTTATTACTGGCAGAAGAGATTGCGAGAGCATTACTACAGGACAGGGCGTGAGTCCGGTTTCGTTCCGATCGTCTTTACCGGTTCCAATCCATCACCGGTAAGCAAAGATATTGTCCATCATCAACCGACTCCTGAGCATGTTGACCCCACCCCGGGAAATGTTCTCGAAATAGTCTATCCCAATGGAGTAAAAGTGCGTGTTCCAAAGGGGACTGATCCAACACAGCTGCGTTCATTAATCCTCCTGACCCAATAAGCCATGTTCAATCTGAACGCCTCGATGCGTTACTGGCTTTATCCTTTTCCAACGGACATGCGAAAAGGGTTCTACACTTTAAGCGGACTGGTCACTGAGGGGATGGGACAGGATGTACGCAGCGGTGACGTGTTCATTTTTCTGAACCGTCATTGCACGAGTATGAAAGCATTACATATGGAGCACGGCGGACTGGTGATCTACTATATGAAACTGTATATATTAATTAAGAAGTACCCCACATTTCAATCGAAAAGTATACCACTTA
>ENA-UOOR01001293-UOOR01001293.1-fermentation-metagenome-genome-assembly--contig:-NODE-1293-length-30385-cov-21.679097_pt1 | contig 30385 bp, 21 predicted proteins | sample MGYA00245780_ERZ724029 | MGnify/ENA primary metagenome ERZ724029 (study PRJEB28704, sample SAMN03018315) | fermentation metagenome | biome: anthropogenic terrestrial biome; feature: soil... | reverse complement strand
ACTGTCAGGAAATTATTAAACTCCATTCGGGGAAGATGACGACTTCCATAGAGGATCGGTGCTTTATCGTAACCATAAGTATACCATCCTACCTGGTCGGGTAGCGCTATGCCCTTCATCTGCTTTTCTATGTCAATTCACTTTACAAGTTCTTTACTTTACAAGCCCTCGCTTCATCAGGATGCCTGTAGTCGGATAATTCGTACTTGTTACCGCAAATAAATACTCTTCGTAGCTGAGCAGTGCATTCCAATTGCTGCAATAACCGTCCGGCGTATTAAAAGGAACGGAGGCCGGCAGGAATTCCGAAGCGGAGGCATCCGTAGATAGGATTACTTTCATCTTCGACCTGGCATCACCGTTTTCCGTTGCATCCTCATCGGTTTGAAATGATACCGCCACCCTACCATCCTTAAGCCTTTCAATATAAGGAGCGCCTGCTTTCTTCCCCCGCCCTTTTGGTATATAGATGTTTTTCAGCTTTTCACTCCAATCCAATCCGTCCGGTGAGTTCTTCATCTGAATGATAAATTCCGCGGACGGTGCCAGGGAGGTAGATTCTATCACCAAGCAAAAGGAATCGTCCTCCAGCCGGCACCAAACCGGCATCCCGTCCCTTGAGAAGGTTTTGGTGCCATCGGATGCAATGATTTTTTCACTCCACGTATTCCCTTCCCACAGTTTAAACTCTATATTCTGCTGCCGGTTATCGCTCACTGCATTCAGGCTGTCATTCGCGTAAAATACTGCAATCTTTTCGCCAAGATACCCGAAATGCGGTTCATACACTCCGCCGGTACCTTTTTCTTCCGTAACAATCGAATGCGGGCCCCAGGTACGCCCGCCGTCCCTGCTTACATTCACCCGTATGGAGGAATAGTATTCCTCTCCCTCCCATTCGTTCGCACGGTAAGCGGCCCAGATATCCCCATTCTCAAGTTCAATAAAATTGGTATTGGCACAGTCATATTCCGGTAAGTCCGTTACCTGTACCGCATCGCTGCTCCAGGTCAATCCGCCGTCCTTACTGGCTACACATTTAACAACCGCTCTTCCGCCATCTTCATTGGTATCAAATCCGCATAGGATGGTTCTGCTCTTTAGTTGATACATCCTGGGGTACCAGACACCGCCCTTCTTCGGCTGATACACTGTAATTGCCTCCTGGTCCCATTGAATTCCTGTATCCATCTCCTCTTCTCCTTCTGCTTTCGGCTCCGTATCTTTACCAGCCGGATTGCCAGCTTTCTCCGGTTCCTGGACTTCTTGCTTCTCCCGCTTCGGATTCTCATCGATATTACAGCCGCTGATCATGGCAAGGATTCCGATGATAAAAATGAAGAAAACCACTTTTTTCAGCATAACTGCCTCCTTCCGCCGCTATTTTGAAAGAAGAGCCTTGATATAATAAGCATATAGAACCTGCTTTTATACAAAAGCTCTTCCTGACCTCTTGAAGTAAAGTAAATGATCCTAAGCCACAATAGACCGGATCGATTTACTTGATTCCCGAATGTGACATCGTATTCATTACTTTACTTTGCAGCAGGATAAATAGTATGATATTCGGGATAAACATAATCAATCCACCTGCTGCAGCCACTCCCTGACCGGCAACATTATTGTTGGCATTCACAAGGGTACTCATAAAAAAGGCTAATGTCTTCATGCTTTCCTTTGTTATAAACATATTGGATGTCTCCAGGTTCCCCCACACCTGCTGGAAGGACAGGATACATACCGTGGCGATTGCCGGTTTGATTAACGGCAGAATCACCTTGTAATAGACCTTAAACATCCCGGCCCCATCTACCACTGCCGCCTCGATCAATTCATAGGGTACATCATCAATAAATTGCTTTAGCAGAAACATCCCGACCGGCATTGCAAGCAATGGCAGAATATGTGCCAAGTAGGTATCCATGATATGCAGCTTATCAATGATCAGATATCTTGGAATTAATACCGCAGCCGGAACGAACATCATGGACAGGGTGTTTATTTCAAAAAACAGTGTTCTTCCTTTAAATTGTAATTTTGAAATTGCAAAACCCGCCATGGATCCTATGATGACAGTTATTGTCACAACCGCCAGCGTCACCACCAGAGAATTGAAAATGTACCTGCTCAGTGCAATCGTTGATGTCTGCGTTGTCTGCCCTAACTTCGTAAAATTATCCAAGGTTGGATTTACCGCAAAAAACTTTGGCGGAAAAGCAAACAACTCTCCTAAAGGCTTAAATGCATGGTTAACAATATATACAATTGGAAGCGCCATAAATAAGGCTAAAGGAACTAATATAATATAGAATTTAATTTGACTTTTATGAAAGCCTTTCGGATTGATTGTAATACTTTTCATCAAAAACCATACCTTTCTGATATTATTGTGGTAAATTCGCGATCCACTGCTCCTTGAACTCATTTGCCTTTTCCGTTAGCGTATCTGCGATTTCCGCCGGTGTTATTTCCCGGTTATCCAGTTTACCCCAGATGGTATTTTCATCTGTCCAGATATTAAATTCATTCCAACCGGGAGCTACTGAGCCCGGATTGGGAACGATATCAACTAATCGCTTGTAGGTTTCAATGATATCCTTCCGGTCGGTATAGTCGGATACGGCTTTCCACACTTCTTCATTGTTGATTACAGGCATACGGCTTACCACAGGAACTCCTGCCTCCTGATAGCCTTCCATACGGTTTAAGCATGCCTCCCTGCCCCAGGTTACCCATTTCTGTAATTCCCATGCCTCTCTCGGATGCTCTGTTGTCGCCGAAATTATCGAATAATCAACGATCGCCATTTGCTTCCCGGAAGGTCCTTTGGGCTGCGGATAATATAAAAATTCACAGCCGGACTGCGCCTTTACCGCGTCTTCAAAGACTGCTATCGTCCATGACCAATCCCAGTGCATAGCACTTCTTCCATATCCCGGAGGCCATGCAGCTTCATCACCTAACCACTGCAGCTTCTGCTCCGGTGTTGCCCACTCACATACTCCATTGTCGATGAAATCATATCTGAGATTCATAGCATCGATCCAGGTCTGGTCAAATGCGTAATTTTTACCGTCCCAGCCCCGCATGGACTGTGTATCGCTGTACATCGCTGGGAAGTAATCGTTATAAATCGGATTCGAGGTGCCAAAATTAAAATCTTCCGGATGAGAAATCCTGGTGGCAATATCAATAAACTCATCGATCGTCCAATCATAGGAGGGTAATGGCTCATTGTATTTTTCAAATAGGGTTTTATTCACAAATACCAGCTGAGGGAACATAACCCAAGGCATACTATATAATTTGCCATCAATTCGTGAGATATCCAGCATGGATGGATAGATTTCCTTTACATCCGGATCCGTTTCCGCAAATTCTGTTACCTCCAATGCCCATTGATTCATAATTGCATTGGTCACGGAAAAAACACCGAATACATCCGGCAGGGAACCGGTTGCTGCCAGGGTTGTCAATCCTTCATCCCAGGTCGGCTGGTCAATGGTTACGAACTCAACGGTGATGTTCGGGTAAGCCTCCATAAATGCTGCGATCTGCTTATCCTTTGCTTCAGTTTCGCCTTTTTCTCCAAGTCCCCAGCAGGCATAGGATAATGTTATTTTCTCCGTTGTCATTGGGGGAAGTCCGGATTCTTCTGCCTCTTCGTTCCCGGTCCCTTCCTCTGCATTCGCATCTTCATCCTTTTTTGCTTCTTCTTTGCCATCATCGTTTACGCCTGTCTGCTCGTTGCCCGGATGATTTGCAGCATCTTTTGCTTTACCGCCGCAAGCGGTAAAGGATGTAAGGATGAGTGTGAATACCACTGCAAATGCCGTAATTCTTCTCTTCATCTTCTAATTCCTCCTCTTATAATATTTACAGAGTGAATGTGCTTTGTAAATTATACATACTCTGCGATGTATAATTCATCTATACGAAGCAGCCATTTCTGACTGCCAGGTAGCCGCAGAACATAGCAGGAATATTTCCGCAATAGACATGTAAACTATTGCAGGCTATTCCCCGGTAATTCCGGTACGGTCGATTCCCTCTACGAAGTAACGCTGCAGACAGAAATAAATGATCAGCAGCGGTAGAATGGTGATCACGGTTGCCGCCATTTTAACCGCCTCATTCGCAACCGATTCCCCCATGACAGAGACACCCCATCCGGATACCTCCTGTACATGCTGCTTATAGCTTGCTTCAAAATTCTGAAGCTCCAGCAGCATCGTTCTTACAACATTCGTATCGGTTGCACTGGTAATGCCCATATATAAAGCTGTAAAATAGGTATCATTCCAGTACCATACGAAGGAAAACAGGAAGCTGATGATAAATGCCGGAACAGCCAGAGGTACCGCTATTCTGAAAAATATTTTCCATTCCGATGCCCCGTCCACCCTTGCAGCTTCATCCAAGGATAACGGTGTCTGTTTAAAAAACTGCATAAAAATCAAAACAAAAATTGCACTTTTCGTCCCTTGTCCCAGTAAAGCCGGATATACCAGGGTTTTTAATGTACCGATCATCTTGTAATCCGAAAACATCGTATATTTCGATATCATAAGTACATATGGCGGAAGGATAAAGGTCGTTAAAATGAGTGCCAGCAGTAATTTCTTACCGGGAAACTTATATCTTGCCAGTCCGTAACCGGTCAACCCGCAGGATACGGTTTGCGCCAATGCCGGAAGTAAGGCACTCAATATCGTATTCCACAGTGTCTTTTTTACCTTCATGACTTCAAATGCCTGCTTATAATTATCAAACGTAAGGGAGGTGGGAATCCATTTCACCGATGCATCCAATAGATCCGGAAGAGACATCAGGCTTGTTACAAACATGTTCAGGATCGGATACAGATAGACAAAACCGATCGCAATCAGCAATATGTATATGATAGCCATATATAGGATGCCCCTGTGCCTCTGCCTTCCCCACAGCTTTGCTTTCATTTTGGCAAGAAAGGGGGCATATTGCAGAGAAAAATCCGTGTTCTTTATTTTTTTGTAATATCTCATATCAATAGCCTCTCTTTCTAATAATCTGCGCATGCTTTACCTTAACCTTTTTCTCCCTGCCAAACAGCAGATAGCTGATCAGAAGAAGGATCGCGATACTGAAGGAATATATCCAGGCTGCTGCCGATGCGACACCAAAGCCCCGATTCGAGGCATCCATCATACTATCTCTGATCCAGATAATCAGCTCATTTATTTCCGATGTTGCCAAGAATACGATTACATAAACCGCATTGATCAGAATCATACCTTTAATCGACGGCAGTACGATTTTCCAGAAAGTAATCCAGGAGGAGGATCCATCAATTGATGATGCTTCATACAGGGAACTATCAATTTTTTGAAGTCCAGCTAAAAAAATCAGAATTGGTACTCCCGAATACCACAGGATCAGGATCAATTGACTGAAAACATTGGATACCGGCTCTACCAGAAAATTCGGGAAGTTATTGTCTATGATGCTATACAAACCATATTGTTCGATCAGCGGTATGGTTGAGGAACCCTCGCTCAGCAGCATATTAAGCACCGGCCCGCTGACAACGATAATCGGAAGAAAAAACAGTGTCCGAAAAAGTCCCTGTAGTTTTACTTTCTGATTTAAAAGCAAAGCGAGGATCAGCGAAAACACAAGGATCAAGGGTACCTCCAGGATAATATCCTTAAGAAACGCAATCAATGTTTCGATAAAGTACGGATTCTTAGTAAAAAAGTATCGGAAATTATTTAACCCGACATTTGTTAATTTTCTTCCCTTTGCAGTAATTGTTACCTTGCTGAAGCTGTATATTATGGATTGGCACAACGGATAGAGGAAAAATATCAAAAAGCCTGCAATCCAGGGGAGAACAAACAGCAGCCCGGTTATGCTGTGTTTTCTTGACATCGTAAGTATTTTTTTATGTTTTTTCATACCATGCTTCCCTCATTTCTTATTGACTGTAAACGACATTGCCGGAACCATAATACCACCCCGAATGTAATCATCCTTGGAATAGTTCACGATAATTTCCACCTGATTCTCGTAAACCACGGATACAATATTGTCCGTCAGATAATCATGGGCCTTGATCGGAACACCTTCCACCAGACGAAGTGCTTCTCCGATTCTCTCATAGTAATCCTTCATGGTATCCTTTAATACCTCATACTGTGAGGTAACTATGTAAGAGGAATTTGTATTTCTCAGCCGGCTTGGCGATTCCTTTGTCACCAGAAAGCTGGGATATGCTCCGTATTCAACCATTTTTAAGAAGAACAGCTTTTCATTTGCTTCAAAGTTGCTGTCTGACGCCCAGTATGGTATATAACCTTTTATGACGATCGGCAGGAATGGTACCTCCTTACTCAGGTATGCATAGTTCGAGGTTGCCATCGGCATATCAAAATATCTCATGGTATATTTCCATAAATACGCATTTGGTTTCTCAAAGGAAAGATTAAATTCATTCAGCTCTTCCCCTATTTTCTGAATCTTTTCTGCCGTATCGCCCCGGGAATATATCTTTCCTCCTGCATAACAGGAGAATAGCATATTGCCGGCGGAGGTCAATGCAACATCATGGACTGCACTGCCGGAATAGTAATCTGCGAATTTCTCTGCATGGCTGATCGCCTTTGCCGGTGTAAGATAATACATTGTCTTAAATACCGAGGCATTCGTAGGTTCTTCAACGATAATCTGATTAATGCCTTTTACGATATCTTTTGATGTATTGTAGAACCTGCCGGGATTTGCTTTTAGAAAATCCTGCTGCAGTGCGATATCGATATTGTTTTCTCTCTGTTTTTCTATCAGGGAAAACAGCTCCTTCTTCTTTCCGAGTTTACCCTCCAGCTTAAAATTGCCGCTCCCATAATTTAATGAGATTCCCTTGGACTGCCAGCCAAAATAGACCGGCAGGATATTCTTTATACCATTCTCCGACAGGTCCTGCAGGATATCCCCCATTTGCTCCACTGTGGTCATGGGAACTACAACATCATAGATAAACCATTTCTTTGAATCTGCACCGAAGAAGTCCAGTTTCATTTCAAAGGTATCCTCCTGTTTTTTCAAATCCCCTTTCTGCAGCAGATAGGTCTGATACGCTTTTGCCAGTCCTGTATAATTTGCCTGATCCCCGGAAACCAATTTGTAGTGTATCTTGATATCCCTCATATAGGGGTCTTTCTCATAGGATGGAACACCGGTGGATGCTGTGGTTTGCTTCGTATAGACCTCCCGGAAGATAAACTTTGCGGTAATCCAGTTATATTCCGTAATAACCCCGTTGGGGTACGCTAGTATCTGTGCATTGTACCTTCCGTCCTCTGCGATTCCTAAGAAGCCCTGCTGCTCCTCTGTATATACCATACCGAATACCGGCATGGTGACCGGCTCCGGTTCCGTAACAGACGGACGACCGAATTCACTTACGGCAAATTTGTCAATCCCGATATTATCGCCGAATATTTTCTTCGTATAAGGAGTTTTATACCGGCTGTTGTTATCCTTCAAATCAATAAGGGCGCCTGCACCCTCGGGTACGAACATGTATCCGGTCTCCTCTCCCAGCTTTGTTGCGCCAAACATCGGATATAGATAAACCGCACCCAGCTTATAGGTCTCACCTTCTGCGATACTGTCCTTCTTTACCCCTGCTGTCATACCGTCCTCCGTCAGTCTGACTTCAACCGTCATTTGAAATTCATAGGCTTCATAGGACAGCAATGCATCAAACCCATCCGTATAATAGGAATAAGTAATCGCAGGAGTTCCGCCAATTAAATCTACCCTTTCCGGCATCGTCGACTTCTGGGTGTAGAACTCCACAGAGACACCGGAATTTAAGAAGCCCTGCCAGGAAGGATTGGACTTTTCATCTTTTATCACTGAGGAATAGGTAAAATTTGTTTCCCTGTCTTCGATGGAAATGCCAAGGGTCTTTTCATCCAGATACATCAAATAGCGGCTATTTTCCATAACCACGCATCCATTCCGGTCTCGTTCGGGAGCTGCCACAGTATGAGCTGTCGCTTCCTGTTGCGGTTTCGCAGTGTCCTTCTGCGCCTTCGCGGAGCAGGTCAGGCCGGATGCAATAAGGCATAGCAGGACAGCCAATATCACCCATCTTTTACTTTCCACGATAATATCCCTCCTTTACAATGGATACGATGAAATCCATAACCTGTTTGATCAATGCAAAGATAATAAAGCCTGCCGCAAGGATAAGGAGCATCGTGAATATCGTCAGGAAAATACAAGTAAAGGTTTCCCTGTAGGTGTAGGACTGTATCTCCTTTATCATAACAACGACCAGGATTGCAATTGCTGTAACAATCAGAAAATTCATAAATGCAATGATAAAGCTTTCATTATAGGTAAGAAAATGGCTTAGTACAATCACCACAGGTTTTAAGAAGATATAAGGCATCAGGCAGTAAGCAAAGGCACAATAGATATTTTTAGCGGAACCTTCCCCGTCCCTTATGGAGCAAATCAGATGATTGCTGATCATGCAGAGTGCAAATACACCGAATACCTGCAGCATATCCGTGCCAATCTCGTAATACCCGTCTTCGACCGTCTTAAACAGGAAGCCGCTGTAATATTTGTTAATTACATAGATGACAAAATACAGGAGATAGACAATCGTTGAAGATCGTATGGAAACCTTTCCTTCCTTCTTTATCCCATAGTAAGCATCCGCCGGATTCTTCGGCATATATTTTAAAAATGCCAGTTCCTTTACCAGCTTTTTATTGCTGATATAACGAATGCCTTTTGTGATACTTCGAAGCACCGGGGCCTTATCCTTGATTCTTCCGATAAGCTTCTTAAGGAATACCAAAGCCAGAAGAACAAAGAAAATCTTGACCACATTCTGCTGCAGCCAGGTATTCCGGATTTCCCAGAACGCATCGGAATAGCCGATCTTATCTCCGCCGAGTCTTGCTGCCTCCATGGAATCGGCATATTGCTCCAAGCGATAGTATGCCTTGCCGATTCCGCGGTTTGCATAATCAAATAGGCTGTTTCTTCGTAAGACCTCTTCCCAGGGCTCGCGGCTCTCTATATAGTAGCCCTCCTGGAACAGATTCAATGCCGTATGTACTGTCTTCGCATACTCTGTCTGTTCAAAAACCGTAATGCTTCCGGTTTCCGAATCCAATACGTAGAGGTTTCCCTCTTCATCCACATCGATCGCTGCCGGAGCTATGAAAAGACCGGTCCGGTTCTTGCCGTCATCCTTGCCGCCGAACAGAAACAACAACTCATGCTCCCTGGAATATTCATAGATATATCCGTTATTGGTTATGGTAAATATATTTTCAATGTCTCCGACGGCAATATCGGTTACCAGATTATCATCGTATCCCTCCGGCAGAATATTTTTCCCCGCCATGTTGAATTTCTTAACACCGCCGTAATCGGCTCCCTGTGTGACCGTATAGATCAAACCGTTCCGATCTATGTCAAGATTAATGGCGGCGGACGGAACATTGCTCTTGAATGCATTTTTCATTTCCTCTGTAAAAAATATTCTCCGCAAAATCTCTTTAAATGTGATGTTTGTATTATTGGCACCGAAATACCCGTAGAAATCACCATGGCTGCCAAATGTCAGAATACCGTTTTCATTCCCCTCCGACAGTGCATAGACACTTCCGGATAAATTCGCCACCAGCTTGCTGGGAGCATATCTGCTATTCGGAGCAAACAGGGGACTTACAGGGGTTTCATATTGCCGGATAAGATTACCATCCTTCGAATAGACCAGAATCATTTTTGCCTTAGGATCCGCAGCATAGAGGGTGCCATCTTCATCAACGTAGATCCCGGTAGGTCCCATCAATCCCTCTTCAATGCTATTTATGAGATTTCCCTTCCTGTCACAGATAAGAATCCTATGGTTGCCGGTATCCGCGAGGTACATTTTGCCGTCCGTGGAAAGGAATAGATCCGAAGGCTTTTTTAAGCTTTTCTCACCGAATTTATCATAGACAGCAAAAGGAATATATCCGGTCTGCGTATTGACATAGTGCCCATCCTTGTCCTGGGTCAATGTTGTATAAGGTGCTTCGACTGCATTTACTTTCATAGGATGAATCAAGAGGGCAAAGAAGAATATCGCAGGAAAGATTCCTTTTTTCAAATAATTTAGATATCTCATTACTGCTCCTTTCCTTAATCATCCCGGAATATTTTTCGTGCAAACTTTGAAATACTGTAGATGATGATAAGCAGAACCAAGGATACTGCAGAAGCATATCCCATCTCATAGCGGGTAAATCCGTAATCTTCGATGTGATTTACCATCAGTTGCCCTGCATAATTCGGGGTCGGACTGCTTCCGCTGAGCTGTACGCCGATCGCCCCCGTTGAAAAGGTATTGACTACCGACATCACCGCGGCAAACAGCATCTGCGGCTTCATCATTGGTATCGTTATATAGAACATCTCCTGAAAACGATTGCGTAAGCCATCGATCGCCGCTGCTTCATAGATCTGTGTGTCAATGTTAAGGATACCTGCAAGAATAGCCAAAAAACCCACTCCCATACTGCTCCACAGGGATACAATAATCATAATAACCAGTAGGTATTTTCCATCCGTTAAGAATAGGATCGGATCATTGATGATTCCTAATTCCATCAGAAGATAGTTAATATAGCCCATCTGGTCTCCGGCAAAGATGATCTTCCAGACAACCGCCATGGCCACACCTGAGGTCAGAGACGGGGAATAGATCAATAATGCCAGGATCGTTCTTGGTATTCTGCTGATCTGCGAAAGCATCCAGGCAAGCAGGAATGACAGCGCATAGCCAACAGGTCCTACGATAAGGGCAAAGATACAGGTATTTGGTAAAACCTTCTGCATAAATATGTCATCCTGGGTCAATAGATTGATATAATTTGAAAAACCCACAAACTCCGGTTTCTGAACTGCGTTATAGTTCGTAAACCCCAGCACGATTGCTGCAATGATCGGCAGAATAATGAAGGTAACGAACAGCAGCAGATAAGGCAGCAAAAAGTAATATGCCACATTTATTTTTTTCAATTTTGACTTCATTTTAACCATTCCTTCACCATTTCCATATCCGGTACTGTCAGCTCTTTGAGAATATTGCCGTTCCGATCCATATAACCGAACTCTACTAATTTACGCTGCAACTCCCGGTTGATCTTTTTCTCGGCATCATCCACCGCCGTGCGTAGATTGGTCCCCTTCGTAACAACATTGACAAGAATATTGCCAAGCTCACGTTCTATTATGTAGCTTCCGGGCAGCTTGGGTGCTTCATAGGTCCAGGAAATCTGCTCCAAAATTACATCCTTATGTTTTGTACTCCAAGGAGATGCCATAATAGCATCCAGATTAGCCGAATTCCATAGATACTCATTGCCCAGCGTGGATTGCAATGTGTATGCAAACTCCGTCTGAACCTCCGTCGAAGTCCACCAATCAATAAATTTCCAGGCGCCTTCCGGGTTTTCGCTGGAACGGAATACGATGCAGCTTTCTGCCGCACCCGAGGTATACCGAAGAACGCTTCCGTCTTCCTTTACCAGTCCGGGATACGGTGCAATGTCCCAGCAATCTGCAATCTCCGGTGCTGCATTAATCAGCAGATTGAACGTTGCATAGTTGGAAACACCGATCGGCATCCTTCCGTCCCGGAATTGCTGATAGAAACTGAGCACCTCATATTCCATATCATAGATCGTAAAATTCTCGGTCAGGTATTTCAATCCGTTGATGACCTCGGGCGAATCCAGGTTGGCTGTCATTTCACCGTTTTTGATCAGGCTTCCGCCGCTCTGGAAGATAAACGGGGTCGTCGCAGCAAAATCTTTCACTGCATTGTTGGCAGTATGGATATTAAAGCTTAATCCCATCCGCTCAAGCTCCGGCAGCATTGTTCTGACTTCATCCATGGTATCCGGAACAGAAAGTCCGAGGCTTTCCAAGATATCCGTGCGGTAAAATAGTACATAGAAATTGAAGGTTTCAGGCATCGCATAGACTCCGTTATCACAGATACCAGGAATGAGCATACCCGGCGCAAAGCGATTCGCTACTTCCTTAAAATTATCGAAATCCCGCATATTGGATAAGGCATCCCGAAGTGCCAAATCATATACATTGGCTGAGCTGATTCCGATAGCCGCATCCGGTGCCTTGCCGGAAGCATTAGCAAGGATCAGCTTCTGCTGGTCCGGTACAATCGCCAGATCAACATTGATCCCGTATTTTTTCGTAAAATCCGAATCCGCCATTCTCTGCATGATTTCAAGATACTGTCTCGGTCTCGCTACCCATATCTGCAAGGTATCCTTATCCTTGTCATAATCCGGTGCATAATCCTGACTGCCAAAGGATGCAAAGAAATGCTCCAGATTCAACTGTAGGGATGTAAAAAGACTAACCTTTTTGGGCAATTCGGCATTATCCTGATAGAAAAGGATCTTGTCCAGGCCTAATTGCGACACATTGATATTGCTGATCACATTCGTAAGATTCTGTCTGACGGAGCTTGTCCCGTAGGAGAATTGGTTCAGCTTCTGGGGCAGTTCATTCGGCGTTTCTGCCAATCTGCGCAGGGAGCTGGAGGCGATCTTCAGCTGCGATATTTCACCCACATTATTCACTTCCGGATTCAATGAGGATAGTGCGCCATGAACCTGATCAATGATATCCGCCCAGTTTCGCAGCTTTTCCTCCACTGAAAATCCATAGGCTTCCAGATCGAAATCCCTGTACTTATTCGTATTCCCGCCCGTTATCTTATTGACGGAAAGCGCCAGTTCATTAATTTCCTTTGTAATTCTATCCAGAATATTGATTGCATCCCTCATATAGTCCAGGGAAACCTCTATCGTTAGGAGGTGCCTGCCCTCCGTTAGATAAACCGGTGCCGGTACGCTGATACGAGTATATTTTCTTGCGTAGGGAAACGCAAAATTCTTATATGCTTTCGATGGATTCTTTCCATCAATATAGATATTCCGGTATACCTTAAAATCCGATTTTGTGCTCTGCCTGTAGTCAAAGGCTAAGTGGTAGCAGCCCTCCTTTGGTATTTCAAATTCATAGGCAATCCATGTTCCTCCGGTTTTAAAGGAGGCTTCCGAAACCACATTCAATAATTTCTTCTTCGGATCATAGGGCGTCAACTGCGTATTATATTCCGAATCCGCTCTTATATTGGGTGAATTTCGATAGGTGATATCCTCCGCTTCTATGACAATCACCTGATCCCCGGCAGCGTTTTCCTCCGGATCTTCCGAAATAACCTGTGGTCCGGAAAGGTAAAGGTTTCCCAATTGGAAGGATCCCTCCACTGCCTCAAAGGTTAATGTGTTAGCACCCTTCTTTAGATAGAGCATCATCGGATCGCTGAACAGAAACCCCGTATCATGAAGATAGGATATCCCCCATACCTTTTCCTTGACCGGCATAGATACGCATTCATTTCCGTATCTATCCTGCTCCATTTCGCCGGTCAGCCAGCTGTCACTTAAGAACAGCCGCTTTAATTCATCATAGGAATAGGCTCCGTTCACCTTAAGTCCCATCTTCGTCTGCAAAATATTATCCCCAAGTGTGCAGTAATCAAAGCTTAAGACATAGAGTGCTGTGGCCGGGACCTCAATCGTCAGATCCACCGCATGACACTCCTCCACAATGATATCTCCCGGATAAAGCTTCTTATCCAAATAGGTAATGGTATCCCCCAAGTAGCATTCTGTTTCATAGCGGCTCAGATATTTCTGGTAATCGGTATCCGGAACATTTTCCATGGATAAGTAGATATCCTTCAGATCAGATACCGTTATATCCGCTGCTGCTTTTGCATAGGAAGGGATAGACTCTGAAGATAATACTTCGGGATGTATATTCCATTGGATGAACATCACTATCACCAGTAAACTTATTGTAAATTTATTTTTTCCCTTCATTCCTACCCACCTCTTTTGCTAATATACCCTCAGATATTCCAGTCCAAACCCTTCGCCGGTTGCCTCCATTCCAATCTTCCCGTAGAGATAGGGTTCCGGGTCCACATATTGAATAACCACCCGGTCACCGATGGATACTGTTATTTTCGACTGTTTTGCTTCCATGGTAAGTTCCTGTTTTGCTGCGGAAGAAAGTTCCCCAAAGGAATAAAAGGCAAGGAACTTTTCGTCATAGGACTCCCGATATAACCGGATTCCATCCACATTGATCCGAATCCGGTAACCGAACAGCGCCTCCGCTAACTGGGCATGGAACCAGGATTCCTTTGTGACACGAAGATAGATGGATAGATCACCGGTATCGCAGCTGTTTAAATTGATAACGCAAGCTATCCGGTAGTCACTCATTCCATCCTCGCCCAGAAAACCCATTCCATGATTTTCAGCGCAGGTAAAACCGCAATATTTATGAATCAGACTTTTTGTACTCTTATGTCCCAGAATACGCAGGCTGTCCGTAACCAGACTGCCATCCTTAACGACCTCCATCGGCGTAGCATCACTATGTCTGACAAATTCAAAGGCATCTATAATTACATCATCGCCGTATGCTTTGAATACGATCTTTTGTATTCCCTGTTCCAGATACAGGTTGCCGATCCATACCTTCTCATAGCCTCCCTCATTGCAGATACCGGACAGGCTGCCCGTTAAGATGGTTTCTCCGCTTTCTGTCATTGCGTGGATTTCGCATTCCCGCAGTGTACTCTTCATTTTAGCAATCAACCGATAGACTCCTGCACTTTTCACATTAACGGAATAGGTATACGGTTTCTCTGTTGCAAGAAGGCCTGCATATATCGTAAGACCTGCCTCATGAAAAGGAACTTTCTGAATTTCTTCCCGACAGTGGATTGCATCGAACCTTCCCGGAATTGCTTTATCCGCATATTTATCTCCATCTCCTTCTGTACACGAAGAAAATGCTATGTAGCCGATCACATCGCTGCTCTTTTTTTCTATTCCAAATACGCCTTCCTCGAATTGGCTCGGATACCCGCATAGATGCTTATCGTTGATATAAACGTCCATAACTCCATCCGTTTTTACGGCAAAACGCATTGTAATATTTCCGTCAAAGCTGATTGCATCATTTAGCCTGCCGGACGCTTTCTCCTCACCGCATTCCAGGATGAGATAAGTATGATCCCTCCGAAGCCGAATACTACCAAACCGTTTCTCTTTTAACCCATAGATCAGATGGATCTCCTGACTGCCGGGCTTCACATTCCATTCTGCCGTATAGTTTGCCGTCGTTTCCACCGGAGTAACCCAATATGTATTCTGCTCCAGCGTAATCTCCTGCAGCTTTTCCGTACCGCGACACGAAAAATCCGGCATTCTGTGAGCTGCCTGCTCCCACCAGATGGGATTGCAGTACATTCTTGCGCCGTTAAAATACAGCCGGTCGATATTGGCGCTTCTCCTGTGAGGATTACTGTCTAAATCAAAGGAATGATATGCGATACAATAGCTGTCCAGATCCGGGGCAAGGAAGCTGGAGCTATGTCCGAGCGCATGGAACTCCGGGTCATTTTCAATCAGCAGCGTCCTATTCTTTAAGTTAACGTATCCATGATCGGGTGCCGTTTCGGATACACTGTATGCAACACGGTAACCCTTGCTCAGCAGGTGGTTACCGGTATAGGTCAGATAGTAGAAGCCATTTCTCTTCAGAATCATAGGACCTTCCGTCCAGTAATTCAGGTAAGCCGCAGGGATAAGCTTCCCGTTCACATCAATCTGATTCGGGAAAGGCATGGTATGAATGACAATCCCGTTGTGACCTGCCCGAAGCATATATTCCTTTCCGTCATCATCGACAAAAAAGCTCCCATCGATAGCCAGACCATAGTTATCGCTGATGATTCGGAACGGTCCCGTCGGATTCTCTGCTTCAAGAAGATAGTGTCCGCTCCCCTTCGGAGAGGTAATCATATAGAATCTGCCTTTATAATAGGTAACCTCCGGAGCATATGCTCCGGTTATCAGCGGATCGTCGCAGACACTTCCCATATATGTAAAATCAATAAGATTCTCCGAAGTCCAGCACTTGATATATTCCCCGGCACTGGAGCAATAGAAGTAGTACAAACCGTTAAAACGCATTATGAACGGATCTCCGCATTCATATTCCGACCATTGATTCTCCAATCGGAGCGGATTCTTATATTTTCCCATTTTCCCCCATACCTTTCTCTCAGATACATGTTTCATTGATCTTTTTCACTTTCGCTATATTAACCTTCGGTTCCCGGTCTATGGTGTAAAGTCCATTTACCTCCTGCTGTACATCGGTCAGCTGTGTATAGCAGAAGCCGCAGACATAATCCAGCCTTTGGATCGCTGAGGTGAGACTGTCGAAACGTTCCAGAAAATCTTCTCCGGTCTGAACCTTTCTTCCATATCCCCATCCCTCCTTTGAATCAAATGCGATACCGCCATACTCACTGATTATTACCGGCTGACCCTGATAGCTGTACCCCTCTGCAAAAGCATAGCGGTGTTTATTAAAAGGTATCCTGTTATACAGAATCTCATTCGGATCTGCATATCTGTCAGCGATTTCCTCTCCCCATTCGGAATAGTCATGCAGTGTTACAATATCCGATACCGTATGCTCCCAGCCATCATTTACAATCACCGGTCTCATCGGATCAAACGCTTTGGTCAGATGATAGATGGCCTCCGTAAATTTCTGCTGCCTCTTATCCGAATATATCCTCTCCACGCCCCAGCTTTCATTAAAAGGCGTCCAGATTATGATACTTGGGTGGTTATAGTTCTGCTCTACAACTTCCATCCATTCCTTTGTAAATACCTTCATCGCATCCTCATTAAAAGTATATTGGGCTGCCATCTCCGACCAAACCAGCAATCCCTTTCTATCACACCAATATAAAAAGCGGCGGTCTTCAATCTTCTGATGCTTTCTTAAGCCATTGTATCCTGCTTCCTTAATCAGCTCGATATCTTTTATGATCGCTTCCTCCGATGGAGGAGTAAGATGTGATTCCTTCCAATATCCCTGATCTAAGATCAATCTCTGGTAGAGCGGACGGTTGTTCAGTAATATTTTGTTTCCATCAATCGAGATCTTACGCATTCCAAAATATGTTTTTACCCTGTCCGTATTAGCGCCGCCTTCGGATAGCGTCAACTTAACATCATATAACCGGGGATTATCCGGTGACCATAGCGCCACCTTCCATGGCTCGTTCTCATTGGCAAGACTGAGCTTGAAGGAAACATAGTCTGCATCAACCTTAATGTTGGTGCTGCATACTTCTTGATCCTCCAGGGTTATTTCACAACAAAGCATTGTATCTGTATCGTTTTTTCTTCCGACAACCTTTGCATAGAAGGAAACCTCTCCATGATCGATGTCCGGCGTAATCTTCACATTCGCCAGATAGCAGCTTGGAACCTTCTCCAACCAAACTGTTTTCCAGATACCGGTCGTCTGAACATACCAGCAGCCAAAGCTTTCCTCCTTCCAACGCTGTTTTCCTCTTGGCTGCACGCAGCTGAAGCTATCCTCCACGCGTATCGTAATATCATTCTCACCATCTACGGCAACTTTTGAAATATCCAATGAAAACGCCACATATCCTCCTGTATGAACACCGGCAAAGCTGCCATTGACCCAGACCTTCGCCAGATAATCGACACCTTCAAAATTTAATATAATGCGTTCCTTCCCATTTGTTGTCAGATCAACCTTCCTGTTATACCAGATTACCTGATGGTAGGATGGATCGTCGATGGTGCCAAGGGCTGTCTCATAGGTATAGGGAACAAGTATTTTCCTGGCAGATGGGAAGCATTGATACCATTTGTCAGCTTCACCTGCATTCTCATCATCAAAAACAAAATTCCATTCACCATTAAGGTTCGTCCAATCATCCCGCTCGAACTGAGGTCTTGGATATTCGTTAAGCATATTTAATTCTCCTCTTCATGTTATTAATTTAAGTAAAGATAGGAAAGTCATTCATATCATTGCTCATTTAAATACGATTATTTATCTACATATATTATGTTATTACAGTATATATGTTTATATAAAAATCGTGGTAAAAATCTTTTATTACATGTTTTATGTTCAACTTATGTAATTGAACAATCATTTTCTTTGTTGATTATATTACCACTATGTGCAATATGTGTCAATACATTTATGCAACTTATTTAAAATAATTTAATTTTTCCATGTATTTATACACTACTGCTATATACATAAATTATGTACATACTATTCTAATTCTTGTTTTTAACATAAACTATGTCTTTACTTGTTGCCTCGTGCAGGAATATACGCTATAATATTTTTAAATAAAAAGACAGACTGCGCTGTTACTATTCACACCCGACATGTATATCATGTTATGATTTCGACAAATGTATCCGATTCGGAGACGCTTTCGCTTAAGCTTCATTACGTAACGGTACATAAGGCTCCAAAATACGGAGCCAAAGTACCGACGAATGCAAATACTCCTTATCGGATATCATTTGTCGAAATCATACGATAGACTTTGTTAGGGGTGTGAACAGTAACACCGCGCTCTTACCCCATTGCTCCCCAAAGATAAATCATTTGAAATTTCAGGTACAGAATGTTATAATTTGTATCATTAGAAGGCCTAATTTGTAAGGAGAACTATCGTATGAAAAGTGTATTAGAAATCAATCTTATGGAAAAAGAAAAGCTGGCTGATATAGGCAAAGCATTATCTTCTCCCATACGACTAGATATTTTATATTATCTGGCAGAAAAGCCGGCAATCATATCGGATGTTGCTAAATATTTTAATATTCCGGCCTCCAGTGCCGCATTGCATATCAAAACTTTGGAAAACGCCGGATTAATCTTTGTTCAGCCTATTCCCGGTTCCAAAGGATCGCAGAAGCTCTGCGGTGTTTTAGTGTCGCGGGTTGATATCGATTTGTTTCATACCATTATATCCGGCAAAAATCAAATGCTATACCAAGAAAATATTCCAATCGGCAGCTACTTTAATTATGATGTATATCCGCCCTGCGGTATCGTTTCAGAAACCAGCTATTTGGGAGCCGAAGACAGTCTAAGCGGATTTTTCTGCCCGGACCGCTTTAAGGCGCAGCTGATCTGGCTATCAAAGGGCTTTCTTGAATATCGGTTTTCGAACAATGTAATAAAAACGCACACCGTGAATAAGGTTCAGTTCACCTTTGAAATATGCTCGGAAGCCTTAGGATATAACAATAACTGGAGATCCGATGTGAGCCTATGGATCAACGGAATAGAAGTTGGTATCATTGAATGCCCCGGCGATTATGGCGGTAGAAGGGGGAGATTGAATCCAGAATGGTGGAGCGAATCCTCCACGCAATACGGCGATTTGAGAAAGATATGGATTACAGACAACGGATGCTACATTGATGAGATAAAGGTATCGGATCACACCATAAAATCGTTGCAATTAGATACTCTGAACTATATTTCTTTTAAAATAGGAGTTAAACCGGATGCCAGATATGTGGGCGGCTTCAATCTCTTCGGTGAGAAATTCGGAGATTATTCCCAGAATATAATCATGGAAATATATAATGAACGGGCAGATCATTGCTCCGAACCCGGCGAGGAGACCCCTCCTGTTTCGAACTGATATACAAAGAATAAGGGTTAAAATTTTGCCGTCGTAACCCACCAGCCCAAACAAACGGGTTACGACGGCAAAATTTCGATCGGGATTTATAAATATCATCCTTAGAATACTTTTATTCCTTCGATAAAATAATTGTTGTGATGGACTGCTTATTAATATCAATCACACTTCCCTGATTATATACCTCATTCCTGATACAACGCAAATCATACTCTTCTGAGGTTTCATATATCCGCATATTCGTATATTCTAATCCATTTTGATTGTCAAGCACAACTTTCCTGTTCTCATTCCCTTCGTTTATCAAGACAAGAACAAGCTCCTCCCCACCGTTATCATTGGTACCAACAAAAGCAACCGGTCTAAAAGCATCCGCCTCTTCACTGCTTCCGGATACAGCAATCCTCTGATATCCCGGGCGAATAAACCTTGAATAATTCCCGTAGCCCCATAAACGTTTTATCGGATTTAAGGTTTTCTGCTCTTCATTTATATAGATCAATCCATCCCGATACCCTCCCGGTGCTACACCGACCCAATTCTGCCAGGATACCACATCCAACACGGTAAGGTCCTCGACCAGCACCTCTGCAAGATGAAATGCTGAGTCCATAGTGACATCAGAACCGTTCACCATCTCACACCATTCACTCATGCGAAGCTTCACATTCGGAAAATTGGCATCGATCCAACGCTTGTATGCTGCTTTGGAGGCCGTATCCGACCAGTAGGAATGATTATCAATGGTATCAAAATGACTGTTTAAAACAGTATCATTCAGAATTGCACTGGTATAAGCAACCGCATCTTCTTTCCATTCGCCGCTTTCCGGTCCGGACAAGGACACTCCGCTAAGCGCAGGCCTGCTCTCCAACTCTTCTAAGAAGGCACGGTATACTTTAGCAATTTTCGAGGGTTCATAATGGCAGCCTTCCTGGCCTTCGAACCAATCCCATTGCGGCTCATTAATTGGCGAAATAAATTTAACCGGAACTCCTTCTCCTACAAAATGCTCAGCAACATCCATGACATAAACAGCAAAATCATCGTAATTCTCCGGCAGGATATTCTTCTTTTCACCCGCACTTACCTGCGCCATTCCATTGATGGTGAGCCGCTCCGGCGGACTGTTCGAGAACAAGACAACCTCCTGAACTCCAAGTTCAACCGCTTTTTTCATAAACCATACCGCATTGTCGTCCTTATTCCAATCATATACACCCGGTGCTGTTTCAAAGCTCTCCGCGCGGCGGTGCGTGTCCCAATAGGTTCCCCTTTTGCTGTCTGCAGAACCGGCGCCGACATTATAACGGTAGCAGGTAAGACCAATTCCATACTCTTTATCAAACAGCAGCATTGCGATCTCATCCCGTACCGAGCGCCCGGTATCCTTATATTCCTTATCCCAGCCGCCGACATATTGGGACCACCAGCAGCCGCTGGTTCCAAAGCTTTCGATGATCTGATATTGCACAGACGGATTGAAAGTAAATGCTATTGTATCTTCTCTCTGATTCATAATATTCTCCTTGCTATTATCATTATAAGAGCATCCCATAAGCAGTGCACCCAGGCAGATTATTGCAGCACACATCCTTTTCATCATACAATTCTCCATTCTCTAAAAAATACGGTGAATTCGGCATCCGTTTCTTTATCCTACCAACCCTGAATTTTCAAGATTCTCTACCAGCCATTTCTGTGCTCCGAAATACACAATAAGTAAAGGAATCAGGAAAATTAAAATTGCCGCTTGCTTAATTGCATCAAAAGCAAAATCATTTGCTAACGGTATATCAAACCATACCTTAACTGCATTTAAAACAAATTGCTTATTGGCCGGAGTAAAGGTTTTATTCAAAATAGAGCTTAGGTATGGTCCATCTTTATTAAAGTAACTGGTATAATAGGTATCTCCGTAATTCCATACAAAGGATAAAACCGCAACGGTTGAAATCGCAGGTGTCGCATTAGGAATCATGATCTTAAAATAGGTTTTATGGAAACCACAGCCATCAATCAGTGCTGCTTCTTCCAGTTCATTCGGAATATTCTTAAAAAACTGACTAAAAATGAAGATGAATAGGCTTTGCTGAACACCAAAACCAAAAACTGCAAGCAAAACTAAGGTTATCGGTTTATTAATCAAGTTAACTTCTCCTGCCACAGTGAACAGCTTTAATAATCCAAATGCATTAAAATGTGTAAAATATATGTACTGTGCCAGCAGCAAGGACTGCCTCGGAATTAAGAACACCAGGATAACTAAAAAGAAAACGATACGGTGTCCAAAGAATTTAACCCTTGCCAGAGCATACCCTGCCATCGCTGAGAAGAACACCTGAATGGCCATGATTCCTGCTGCATACAGAACCGATTTCACCATGGTCATGATTCCCTCAGGCATACTAAATCTTATTGCAGCCTTAAAACTGACTACAGAAAAGTTCAAAGGCAGCCATATAACATTCGGATTCCCCAGATCTTCTATGCTTGAGAAAACGGAAGGGATCAGCTGGATAATCGGATACAATATTGTAAAGCACAAACCAACAATTATACAGAATAAGAAAATCGACCGGATTACCTTTTGTACTTTCTTCTTGAATAAATATACTGCCAATCCCGGAGAATGGCTTTGGGGCTTATTTTTCATACCTTTTTACCACCTTTCTCAATGCCAGCATAACAATGCCAAGTACCAGAAGTACATTTAATATATAAACCACGGATAGGGCGGATCCGGTTCCAATCTTACTTTGCTCAAAGGCAAAACTATAAGCTTCTTGGGCAATCGGAGATTTCAGAAACAGATCTACAATCGTATATATCGTTACAAATAAGGTAATGTGAATAATCGAAGGTATGGTTACTTTCCAAAAGGTCTCATAGGTTGTCGCGCCTTCAATCTTAGCCACTTCATACAAGCTTGGACTGATTGACTGCAAGCCAGCCAGATAGATCAAGGTTTGTACCCCGGATTGCGATAATACATCAAATATTTTATCAACATAGGATATCAAAGGCAGTAGAATGCGCCTTGGTATATCGGTATAGTGCATCAGAAGAACACTGATATAACTTTCACTGAATAACCCGGTACTCTCCTTTGCCCATTCACCTCCGGTTGTGATTGCCAGCATGTTCGTTACTACCTCAATTCCGAAGATAATCGGAAGAAAGTAAATCACTCTGACGATACCACGCCCTTTGAATTTTAGGTTGGCAAGCAAGGCCATAAATAAGCTGAAAATAACAATCAATGGCACATTGGTTAAAATCATAATATTCTGATCTGCGAAAAGACGCAGCATCGGCTGAGCCTCTGTGGTCACCTCATTGGTAAATAGATCAATGTAATTTTGAATGCCGTTAAATGCAAACTTCATACCGCCCGCATCATTCACACTGACCTTGTTAAAGGAGTATATCACTGTATTAAATAGCGGTATCGCAAAGCATAGAAAGAAACCAATCAGAAACGGCAAAACATATAGGAAACCATTTAGCTTTCTTCTTGTTTTATATTTAAGCTGAAACTTACTTCTCATCTTAACCTCCATCCTGCCGTCAGGCAGCTTATATACTTTCAACCCCCTCTATTCCTGTATCATCAGATATCCAAGAGAAGGTATCTCTTTACCATCCACTACTACAGAATGCAGATTATAGTTCGTAATTACGGACACTCCCGAAGCATATTCTGTACAAAACACATTCTCCTGCAAGATCGTGTGATTCGTTATCTCCATTCTTCCTATCTTATCCCAGACATCTTTACATTCTGTATAAACCTGATGAATACTATCCTTCTGCTTCTCGTATTCCGTAGCATAATAATAGGCATAGGGTGTATCCTGCAGGATATCATCACTCTTGGCACTCAGGGTAAATTTGGGATATATCCCCAGTTCAACCGATTGAAGTACATAGTAAGTGTAATTATAACTAGACATATTCACATTCTTGGTCGTCTCCTGGATCAGGCCATTCAAGACAAGCTGGCGAAATGGTATCGTGGTATATATCGTTGCATAATTGCTGCTTTCCCTGGAGATATCCTCTGCATAGGAGCCGTATTGTACATTTTTCATCATCGGATTATAAAGAGATAATTCTTTGCTTTCTGCAAGTTTTTTCAGATTCTCATCCACAATCTGACCCGCCTGGTAAACAGAGATTGTCTTTCTAAATCGGTAATCCGCAAAATTGTAATGCGCAAGATCCGCTATGGACAGCTTGTCATAATCCTTTGATGCTGCCAGAAATTTTTCTACAACCCCATTCATATAACGAGGGGACAGAAGGTAGAAATAATTTGTATCAAAGCCAATATATCCGTTAAGCACTCCCAGGGAAGGAAGGTAACGGTACAAAGCCGCCGGAGAATTGGAATAATCATAAATTGCATGGTATCTTGCTGAGAAACCATTCCCCTTATCATATACCTTCGCCAGCGATGCCTCGAAGAACAGATCCATGTTTTTTTCCTTGACCAGCTCTTCTAATTTTAACAGCTCCTTCTTTGTACCATTGGCAGCTGCCAGATCGGCCTTTGTATTTAATTTGTTTTCAAAACCGCCATTGAAGAAACCGGAATACTGTACTGCAAGATTTTTATCCCCCAGATCATTAATAATTTCTGCCAGTTCTTCATAAGTCGTCATGGAATAATATGCGTCATATGGTATTCCAAGAAAACGTTTCGTCAGTGATATGGTTCCTAGAAAATCCAGATAAAGCTTCAGCTTATCCGGATAGGAAGCTTCCTTGATCCCCCATTCCCTCATCAGGTAATTCCGATAGGCTACTGCCATATCAAAATAGGTGACCCGGTCCGGAAAAAGCTGATACCGGATCGTATAATCCACATCTAAAAAACCAGAATCTGCAAGATAGGAAGCCTGGTTATCGCTGTATGGACCATATACCTTAACCTTACTATACTGGGTCACATCAAAGGATGCGAATGCTTTATTAATGGCCGAAGGACTATCCTTGCTTGTAGAAGCAAGTTTTACATTGATATAGGATGTCTCAGCGCCTTTTTCGATAATTCCCAGAAAACCATGCGTTGAATTCTGATACTCTCCATAGGTCATTCCGAACACCGGCATCATCAATTCTTCCTCGTATTTAGGTGCAAAATAATAATCAGATAAAAAGTCATTGTTATAGACCGGCCTGATATAATCCGAAACAGCAGAATTCGCCGTATTAAACTTAAAGAGTGCACCGGCACCGTCCGGTACAAGGATATAACCATCGGCATAATCCGTCGCGCTTACCGCTCCAAAATTAGGCATTACTTTTATGTTCTGAATGGTGTAATAGCTGTTACTGCTTACCATTTCCTGCGTAGGAACCCTTAGGATAAAATCATCGTTATCCAGAACAGCCTCCACAACAATCGTAAACTGCGCCGGTTCCGCAAAAGATACGCTAAGTCCCATCTCCTCGCTATCAGCAATCAGCATTTGTCTTGTGTAACCAAGAAGCTCCGCAAGCTTTATGAGCTGTTTTACCGCGCTTCTCGGGGGAGTTCCATTATAGGAAACCGCATAGCAGTCCTCTGTTATACTCTTTTTATAGAGTAATTTCAGTGTCATTCTATATTTATCCCCGGTCGCTTTATCGATTTTTCCAGAATCAACGAGTGACTGCATTCCTCCAAGAAAAAAATTTTCAAACCGATCCAAAGACATCTTCTGGGGATAATATTCATAGAAGCGTTCCGACTCTCCCTCATTCACATCCATAGTAATTCGAATGCCATGATCAATCTGACGGATCGTATAGCTTCCAAGCTGCGTGCAATAGGTGTAGGTATCCCATTCATAAAGATTATTATCTTTACCGAGATAAGAAACTGTCAGCAAGGCAAGATCCGACGCCCGTTCTGACTCCGGAACGGCAGAACTCCAAACCCTGCCGGTATTCTTATCCTCCACTTTTAAGATCATATCCGCACTGTTGATATACAGACGCCTGCTGCCGCTTTCTGCCGCCAGTACCTCTCCCGCATCATGGGCAATCTCTTTCCCTGCTGCCGACAGCCCTTGATATTCTATCTCCGGTAACGGACTCGCTTTCACCAAAAGGATCGGTATAAAATGTATTAATATTGGTATAATGCATAAACCAAGGATGGTCACTGTTAATTTTCCAATGAAATGCTTATGATATATCTTTTTTAGCTTATCGATTACAGGTTTCCATCGGTCAAATATTCTAATAAATATCTTCATGCTTTCTCCCTTCTACCATTCCACCGGCACAATCTTCCAAAAGGCAGATACTTTCTCCCGGCAGGAAACAGACCATCAATGGATTCTTCTTATCATTTCCTGTGCTACGGAAGATATGAAATAATACATGCGCTCTAGCAAAGAGAAGAACAGGATGCCCAAAAACACGATAATAAAAGCAGCTACAGCTGTCGCCAGAAGCGTCCTGATATTAACCGCAAAAGAATATTCATGTATAATACAGAGACCGGCCAGAAGAACAAAGACAAACCATGCTGCTCCGATGCCCTGTATTGATTTCAATATGATTACCTCTTCCTTGATGATAAAGTTACTTGCAAATACCGTGAATGCATTGATGAGCACCATCGGAAGAAGGGAATAGCATGATACGATGTAAATATCTCTCATATTTCCTTTTCCGTTAAACAGTGTCGTTACCGTCCAATTGCTTACTGTAAACAGAATAATAAGGGATAGGGCCGATATGAAAATCGAGACACTGTTCATCTCAAAGATAGCATTAAAATTCATAATAAAACCGGTATATTGATAAGAAATACATTTTATGATTCCATATAGTATCAATATAATTGTTGCGATTAAGGTACTGCCTTTCTTTCTGTATTTGATTTCATAGAAGCCATCAAAAGGATGAAATAAGGCATATCTGAGGTAATACATTTTTTCTTTCACGATCTCACTCTGCATGATATCCGCCCTCCTTTTTATGATATCTGACTTCGGAGATTATAATAGATGTAATGAAGATAAGAAAAATTGCAGCTACAATGCCAAAATGCTTCTGTAATACTTCTCCACGGTATCCGTTATAGGCCTTTGAATAGAAAGTACGGTTATTACCAAGCTTAAAATAGTACATTGCCTTTTTATACTCGTCTTTCATTAAATAGTTCTTACCGATGCCTACATATGCAATCTCATAGTTCGCATTCATTTTGAGGATATCCTGAAAAAGTGCGAGAGCATCGTCCCATTGCCCATAGTAATATTTCTCACTGGCCTGGAGTGCAGCTGCACCAAAATCCGTAGGTTTCAGAATATAGGCACATTTAAGAATGCTGTCCGTAACCACCAGATGGTCGCCAAGCCATGCGATACCGGACGGCATCCGGAAGGATTCCTTCGTATCACCAAGAGAACCAAAGGCGTTCAAGAGCTCACCGTCAAAATCATATAAAAATATCCGGCCTTTTAATTTATCAATTACAGCATAGGTACCGTAATCGGTAACCGCGATATCTACAAACTGACTTTTATCTGTTCTGTGTCTTATGTGAATATCACCGGTAACAAGGGTATTACCTTCTTCACGAAGCACATTCTTACCTCCGGAATTCAAACGAAATACCATATGCTCTGCCGCAGCATCATAGGTTACTGCATAGACAAAGCCTTCCGAATCAATTGCAACATTATTAAAGGCAGGTGCAAAGGTTTTCTTCATCTGCTCCTTCTGTTTATCCGTGGAAATAGTTTTCCAGAAGTAATCAAGAAAGTTAATAGCAGGGGAATTAACCCCGAAATATCTTGAGAAGGTACCATCCGGATTCAGCTCAAGGATGCCCTCATAACTGGACTGAACTACCACATAGATGCGGCCTGCATTGTCTACAACAAGCTTCGATGGCTTAAATTCGGAAACGCCGGCCATATTCTCCGGTTTTTCTATCACTCTTTTCATGGTATAGTTAGTTCCGTCAAGAACAACTATTTTACATGCTCCGGTATTCGCAATATATAATTCGTTATTTTTCTCCTGAAAGAACACACCTTCCGGGGCATTTAATACCAACTGCGCACCGGTTTTATCAATCACGATCTTATCCCTGGAATCCCGAATTACTTTCAGGGATTTTATAAAATTCCCGTCCCGGTCAACGATATCTACTCTGTTCTCCAGCGTATCCACAAGGAAGATACGTCCATCCTTGCTGGTGCAGACATCATTCATCCCCTGAACCTTTATCCCCTCCATATTGTCTTCACTAATTACTCTGTCCACCTGAAAGGCAGCGGGACTTTCTACCGCATTCTTCCACCAGTCATATGTGTAACCATCGAAGGCATAACTGGTTCCATCTGCTTCCTCTGCCAAAGCTATCACAGGAGCAGAAGCAAACATAAATACCAGTAAAATAAGTAATATCTTTTTCTTCATTGCTCCTCCTAACCCTTCACACCGGAAGTTGCCATCGTTTCAATGACTTTACTTTGAGAGAATATAAATACAGTGACAGGAACCATCAGCATGATTAGCGAGATCGCCGAAGATACACCGGTTCTGGAGATACCTCCGCTCACCATCTGCTGCAATACATAGGTGACAGGCTTCAGCTCTTCTGTGTAAATAAATACACCGCCGGTAGTACCCCACATCTGCTGGAAGGATAGGATGATAAGCGTAATCCATGCCGGCTTGCAAAGCGGCATAACAACGCTCCAATAGGTCTTAAATTCACCGGCACCGTCTATCTTAGCTGCTTCCAGCATCTCATCGGGGATCTGTACCATAAAATTCTTCATTAAGTACAAACCCAGGGTGGAGCCTACCGCCGGCAAGATAACGGCCCAATAAGTGTCAACCAGAGCAAGCTTACTCATGATGAGGTAGTTCGGAATCGCTGTTACCGACGTATTGAACATCAGAGCATACACGATGATATTACTCATCAGCTTCGAACCGGGAAAGGTATATTTCGCAAGTGGAAAAGCTGCCATGGAACCAAGAAGTACGGTTCCAAGAGTACCAAGACAGGTTATCATACCAGTGTTAAATATGTATCTGGACAAAGGTACCTGAAAACTTTCCACGATCGTTGCCAGGTCAAAAAAATTATTCAGAGTTGGGTTTTCCACAGACATTTTCGGAGGAATGATAAATATCTCACTCAACGGCTTAAAAGCGTTTACCACCGTAAATATAAGCGGAAAGAGACTAAATAATCCGAAGAAAGCGAGGACCAAGGTCAAACCGATATCTCCCAGAAGGCTCCGGTTTCTTCTTCTTATTTTTCTTGCTCTTAATTTTGATGCAAGAAATCGACAGAATTTTCTCATTTTATTACCAAGCCTTTCACTAACCTAATTTACGAAGTAATTTTTGAACAATAATATTACATAGCAGCATGATGAAGAAGAGTACAACCGCAATCGTACAAGCATACCCCAGCTCATACCGGATATTACCATAGTCATGAAGATGTGTCAGAATGGTGTGTCCCGCATAGTTTGCCGAAGGAAAGCCTGCCAAATCTATGGAAAGCTGCGAAACGGAGAGAGAGCTTGTGATCTGCATCACAGCGCCAAACATAAGCTGTGGCTTCATAGAGGGCAGGGTGATATACCATAATTCCTGCCATCGGTTCTTTACACCTTCTACCGCCGCAGCTTCGTACCAGGACTTATCTACATTCTGAAGTCCTGCAATGAACGCAAGAAAGCTCACACCAAGACTCAGCCAGAGCTGCACAATAATTAGAATCGGCATAATATAGTCCGCTGTTTCAAACCACAATATACGGCTCTTTATAAATCCCAGCTTCAAAAGCCAGGCATTTGCCCAGCCGTAGGTATCCGAGGAAAATATCAGTTTCCATATCATATATGCATTACCCGAGATGGACGGAGCATAAAAAACCAGGGTAATAATTGATCTTGGAATCGGCGGTAATTCATTAATCAGCCACGCAAATAAGAAACACATAATGTAGCTGATCGGTCCGGTAATCAGTGCAAAAAGCAAGGTGTTCTTTACGGCTATCAGGAATACATCATCCCGGACCAACAGGTTGATATAATTGGTAAGTCCGTTAAAATGGGGCGCTTCCACCATATTAAAGGATGTAAAGCTTAATACGATCGACACAACGATAGGGATCAGGGTAAACACAAGGAAGATAATTGCAAATGGAGCAATCATTAAATATTTGGATTTATGCCGTTTCCATGTCAGTGCCAGCGGTTCTTTGTTTTTCTTCAAGGAAAGTACCTCCTTCCAAAATATAAAGTACACATTCAATGCCTCGGGCTGCTTATTGTACCGCCGATAGATGGAATTCCTTCCGCTTATTGGTGAGCTCTTTATCAATTTCCTTAAGATTTAGATATAAGGTTTCTCGCGGGTTCGCTCCCTCGGCCACAACATTGTTAAATGCGTACAATACCATTCGTGTCATCATGTAATTTCCGGGTACCGCCGGTATACCGATGGAATGCTCCATCTGGGTCAAGATCTGCTCCAGTTCCGTATTACTCCAGGGTAATTGTTCGATTACGCCGGGATCCGCCGCTGCATAACGTGCCGAGGTTCCCATAACGGATTCCACCGTATTGGCATATTTTAACTGTGTATCCGTGCTCGTCCACCACTTTATAAATTCCCAAGTCTGTTTCTGTTTCTTAGAAGTCTGCAGCATAGCACTGTTCA
>ENA-UOOR01001292-UOOR01001292.1-fermentation-metagenome-genome-assembly--contig:-NODE-1292-length-30391-cov-2.854496_pt1 | contig 30391 bp, 22 predicted proteins | sample MGYA00245780_ERZ724029 | MGnify/ENA primary metagenome ERZ724029 (study PRJEB28704, sample SAMN03018315) | fermentation metagenome | biome: anthropogenic terrestrial biome; feature: soil; material... | reverse complement strand
AATATGGTTCCATATATAGCTACAATGATTGTTTTAGCGTTTAGTTCACGTAAATCACGTGCTCCAAAAGCTGAAGGTATTCCATATGATCAAGGAGCTAGATAATGAGTAAAACAATTGTGAATATTGATGAATGGAAAGGTAAGAAACATTATTTATGGTTCACAAAATATCCAATTCATTATTATAATGTTATTAAAAGTATTGATATAACAAAATTCTATAATTATATCAAAGCTAATAATCTAACGTTTTTCATTCCTTTAATGTATATTGTTAACTCTGCTTTGAACGAATTTGAAGAATTTCGCTTCCGTCAAGAAGATGGGGATGTATTTCTATATGATGTTATTCATCCTGCTTATACGGTAATGACGGATGATGGAATTTTTGATAATTGCGAGAGCAATTATTCCCAAAATTTTTATTCGTATTATGATGAAGCTACAAATGCCATAGCAGAAGCAAAAAAAGGTGTAAAGGAAGATGTGCCATATAATGATGATTCGCGTTTTGATCAATATTATTTCACATCTGTTCCTTGGATTGATTATTTAAGTGCTAGCCATCCAATGCCTTTAGATAGTGATTATGTTCCACGAATATGTTGGGGCAAATATGTAAAAGATAATAGTATGATTAAAATAACAATCGGGATTCAAGTTTCCCATGCTTTTGTAGATGGATATCCATTATCCCAAGCATTTAACCGTATTCAAGAGATGTTGGATAATGTTGGAAAATATTTAAAATAAAAAGAGGAGGTAGACCATTGAAAAAGATTCTTATTATCGGTGCATCTAATATTGATTATTTTGGTATGACTGATAAAGCAATTATTAAAAAAGATTCAAATATCGGAACCATTAAAGTGTCTTTTGGTGGAGTTGGACGTAATATTTGTGAGAATCTGGCAAGACTAGGTGCAGATGTTACATTTATGACAGCAATCGGTAATGATGAATTAAGTAAATCAATGGCCACTGCTCTAAAAGAATTAGGGGTTGAAATTATTACTCCTGATGGTATTGAATTTTCATCCAGTTATATGGCTATTCATGATAGCACAGGAGATATGATTTTCGCAATTAATGATATGAAAGCAATTAATAAAATAGATGTTGAATATCTAAAGTCGCAACATGGACTTATTAATCAATTTGATTATGTCGTTTGCGATGGCAATCTTAGTGAAGAATCAATATCTTATATATTTGATAAATATCGTGATAAGCGTATTTTGGTTGATGGTATTAGTGCAACAAAAGTTATGAAGTTCAAAGATTATCTTGCAAATATTTATTTGTTGAAATGTAATATTTATGAAGCTCAGGCATTAGTTGGAAAGAAACTACATGGAAATGAACTCTTAAGTCAATTGATGCATAAGGGTTGCAAAACAGTAGTTGTGACCGATGGAGTTAATGATATTTATTTTTCCGACGGTCTGCAAATATTTAAATCAACAGTAACCCCAGTTAAAGACATTGTTAATGCAACGGGTGCAGGAGATTCAATGTTTGCTGGGATGGTATATAAGTTAATACAAGAAATAGATATTCAAGAAGCAGTTGAATTTGGAAAAGAAGTTTCCACAGTCACATTAAAATCTCCTAAGGCAGTTAGTGAAGATGTAAATGCACTTGGTATAAAGAATAAATGAAGATCCTAAATGGATCTTTTTTTATTTCCAATATTTTGAAAACAAAAAACTTCAAGTTGATTTAATGGTCGAAATATGTTATAATTGCATTATTATATTATAGCGAAAGGGGATTATTAATGATATTTGGTAGACATATAAATATATACTACTGGAAGTATTTACACTATATGATATTAGGAATTATTGCGCTAATATTTGTAGATTATTTTCAATTAGAAATCCCAAGAATTATTGGAGAAATTGTAGACGGATTAGATAAATCAACTCTAACAGTTGACAGTTTAGCTGAGTATATGAAAATGATGCTTGTAATTATTGGGGTTATGTTTGGCGGTCGTTTTCTATGGAGGTATTGTATCTTTGGAAATGGTACAAGAATTCAAACTGATATTCGCGAAAAGATGTTTGCAAAGTCTTTGAAATTGCCTCAAGAATATTATCAAACAAATAAAGTTGGGGCTTTGATGGCTTACTTTACAAGTGATTTAATGGCAGTTAGAATGTCATTCAGTCGTGGAACAGTACTAACAATCGACTTTTTGTTTCTAGGGGGCTTAGCCCTATACAAAATGTTTAATATAAATGTTTATCTAACATTAGCTTCAGTTGTACCGATGATAATTGTTGCAATTATATCATCTGTAATTGCGAAGCAAATGCGTAAGAAATTCCTCGCAAGACAAAATTCATATGCGGATTTATCTGATTTTACTCAAGAAAGTTTTTCTGGTTTATCAGTTATTAAAGCGTTTGTAAAAGAGGGGAAAGAACTTCTTGCATTCCGATGGAAAAACAAAGATTACCGTGATAAAAATATTGATTTTGTTCGTTCTTCAACTTTACTTAATATTTTAGTTGGTGCTTTCATTAGTTCAATAAACCTAATCATTATTTTATTTGGTGGATATTTTGTCTATCAAGGGAAAATGTTAGGTGGAGAAGAAGTTTTATCAATTGGTCAATTAACAGAATATATTTCTTTATTCGGTTCATTGACATGGCCAATGATGGCGATCGGACAATTAATTAACCTACGCAGTCAAGCAAAAGCATCACTAGAACGAGTAAATACAATTTTAGATGCTGAAGAGACTGTAAAGGATGCACCAGATGTTGTATCTAATACAAGTAAACAAGGAAAAATCTCCTTTAAAGGCTTAACATTCTCTTATCCAGGTTCTTCTAAACCAGTTCTGGAAAATGTTACTTTCGATATAGAAGCGGGAGAATCAGTCGGAATTATTGGTCGAACTGGATCTGGTAAAACGACATTAGTTGATTTGTTATTAAGAATTTATAATATTGAACCAAATCAATTATTTATTGATGATATTGATATAATGAGTCTTCCTTTAAAAGAGGTTAGAGATGAAATCGCTTATGTCCCTCAGGATAATTTCCTTTTCAGTGACACGATTAGAAATAATATTAATTTCTCTTCTACAGCAGTTGATAACAAAGATGTAATTAAAGCAGCAAAGCTTGCTGATGTTCATGAAAATATATCAGAGTTCTCATTAAAATACGACACTGTCTTAGGAGAACGAGGAGTAACCGTTTCTGGTGGACAGAAACAAAGAATATCAATTGCAAGAGCATTAGTAAGAAATCCTAAAATTTTAATTTTAGATGATTCTGTTTCAGCTGTTGATACTAAAACGGAAGAAGAAATTCTCACTAACTTAAATAAGACAAGGGTAGGTAAAACAACTATTCTGATTGCCCATCGTATATCAACGATCCAAAACCTCGACAAAATTGTCTTATTAGATCATGGAAAAGTTGTAGCAGTTGGAAGTCATGAAGAATTATTAGAAAATAGTAAGTTATACGCTAATATGGTTCTATTACAAAAACTTGAAGATGAAGTGGAGGCGTAAACATGAGTACATTTAAAACTGATGAAGAAATTACTGGACGCCTGACCGATAAAAATTTAATTAAAAAACTATTAACGTACTTTAGAGGTAAAGGCAAAGCGTTTCTAATTGCTGGAATCTTAATGTTAAGTTCAATCTTGATTGATTTAGCACTACCAATTATTTTTGGTGATGCTATTAAAGTATTGGGAGAACCAGTAATAATCTTTAGTAAAGTTATTATGCTAGTTGTTATTTATGCGATATGTCTATTATTCTCATATATCATTCAATATTTCCAAACAATGATCTTACAAACAACTGGACAAGATATCATCTATCAAATGCGTGAAGATGTATTTGGACATATTGAAAAGTTTTCAACAGCACAGGTTAATGAAGTTCCAATTGGAAAATTAGTAACAAGGGTAACAAGTGATACTAATACACTTAATGAACTATTCACAAATCTTTTAATAAATTTATTTAGAAACTTATTAATGATCGTTGGTGTAATTGTTGTAATGTTACTTATCAACATAAAATTAACTTTATATGTTTTAGCAGTAACACCTTTTGTAGCTTTGTTCTCAATTATATTTAGAAAAGTATCACGTCAAACACATCGTGATGTTCGTTATGGAGTTGCAAATGTAAATGCCTTTTTAAGTGAAAACTTATCAGGAATGAAAGTAACACAGGTCTTCAATCAAGAAGAAAAGAAGTTAAATGAGTTTAGAGATCATAATAAACATTTACGAAAGACACAATTAAAACAAACCTTTGTTTTTGGAATTTTTAGACCATCAATGTATGTATTATATTTAGTTGCAGTTGTTTTAGTATTTTGGTTCGGTGGGAAAGATTCAATTGGCTTAACAGGACAAGAAAGATTAGTTGCGATTGCAACATTAATCATGTTCCAACAATATATCCGCCAGTTATTTAATCCAATTCAAGCATTAGCTGATGAATTTGATTTATTACAATCAGCATTTGCTTCATCAGAAAAAATCTTTGAAATATTAGATACAGAACCAGGAATCCAAAATGAAGAAGATGCCGTTGAATTAACAAATTTCCGTGGTGAAATTGAATTTAAAAATGTATGGTTCAGATATATTGAAGCAGAATGGGTATTAAAAAATGTTTCATTTAAAATTAATGCAGGAGACACGGTTGCCTTCGTTGGGGCAACAGGAAGTGGTAAATCAACCATTCTTTCATTAATTGTACGTAATTATGATATTCAAAAAGGACAAATCTTAATTGATGGAATCGACATAAAGAATATTAAACTTGATTCACTTCGCCGTAATTTTGGCCAAATGTTACAAGATGTCTTCTTATTCTCAGGAACAATCTCATCTAATATTAGAATGCGTGATGATAATATCACAGATGAAGATATTAAAGCAGCTAGTACATATGTTAATGCAAACAAATTTATTGAAGAATTACCTAATAAGTATGAAGAAGAAGTCCGTGAACGTGGAAATAACTTTTCATCAGGGCAAAGACAATTATTATCATTTGCGAGAACGATTGTTCATAAGCCAAATGTAATAATTCTCGATGAAGCAACAGCGAATATCGATACCGAAACAGAAGTGTTAATCCAAGATTCAATGGAAAAAATGATGAATATCGGAACAATGATTGTTGTAGCCCATCGTCTTTCAACGATCCAACATGCAGATAAAATTATTGTTATGCAAAAGGGTGAAATTATTGAAGAGGGTACTCATCAAGATTTACTTAAAAATAAAGGTCATTATTTCAAATTATATGAATTACAATATCAAAGCGTCAGAGATATTAAGTAAAATTAGGGAATTAGATAAACTACTTGCATGATGGAAATGCTTACAGTATAATTTCTGTACAGGAGGAGAAGGCATGAAAAAAATAGTAATATTAGTATTATTTATGATAATAGGGACATTAACTGGTTGCGTAAACGGAATCGTAGAACCGACAGTTAATGAGCTAGACGTTGAAACAGTTGAATTATTAATCGAAACTCTACCATTAGAGATTACCTTAGAAGATCGTGCTCAAGTAGAAGATTTAAGAGCAAGATTTAATGCTTTAAATGGTGATGAACAAAAATTAGTATATAATATTGATGTATTAGAAAATGCTGAAATAACAATTGCTGCTCTTGACGCTGAAATAGCAGCTATTGAACTCGTAAAATCCGAGAAACTTGCAGAGTTAAAAAGAGTGGCTGATATATTATTGGCTGAACTTCCGAGTGTAGCTTTTGATAACTTAACTTTTAAATACTTTTACGCAACTGTTTTAGGAAATATAAGTATTTCATGGGCTTCATCTGATATCAATACAATTTCCCAATCAGGAATAGTTATTCCCGGACATGAGGATACAATTGTAAGGTTAACAGCTTATATGAACTTAGGGGGTGTATCTAATTCATTCTCTAAAGATATTTTAGTCAAAGCAATAGAATTTGATCCACTTCCAGTGGGTAATACCGTTTTCGCTTATGCATTTGGTTTATCCCATGGATTTGATGAAAGAGCTAAAGAAACAATTGATGTTGTTAATCATGCATTCGCGTTGATTAAAAATGGGGAAGTTAATATGACAGCCCAAGATCAAAATAGCCGTCCTGGTGTGTTACAACTTCGTAAAGAAGGAATTAGAGTCCTTCTATGTATCGGGGGATATGGTGATGCAGCAATTCCTTGGAGTATGGCCGCATACACTGAGGAAGGCCGTGTAAAACTAGCAAAGTCAATCGTCGATAATGTTGTGAAGTATAATTATGATGGTGTAGATGTAGACTGGGAATATCCTGGGTTTTATAATCCGGGCAATGTATATGATTGGAACATTACAACTGTAGAGGATAGTGCAAACTATACATTATTAATGAAAGAAATTAAAAAGCAACTTGATGAGGTAAATGAAGATTTTATTTTATCAGCAGCTGTTCCTGGTGGACCATGGGCAACGACTAGATACGAAATTGCAAATTTAACACCAGTTTTAGACTATTTCAACTTAATGACATATGATTTAGATGATCAAAAGCGATCAACGCATTTAACAGGTCTATATGAATCAAGTAATACTCTTCATCCAGTATGTACAGTCGATGGTACTGTAAATCATTATCTATCAAAAGGTGGAGAAGCCCTAAGAAATAAATTAGTTGTTGGTGCTGCTTTCTATGTAAGACAATTTAAAGATAGTGAAGGCATTGGTCAAACAGCTAGTTCTAAATCATCCATTGGATATTCAAAGTTTAAAAGTGATTATCTCGATAAGGGTTATGTTGAACAATGGGATGATGTAGCAAAAGCTCCATATCTTGTTGATGAAGAGAATAATTTTGTTTTCTCATATGATAATCCTCGTTCAATAAAAGAGAAAAGCAAATACATTACTGATAATGGATTAGCTGGAATTATGTTCTGGCAATATGCACAGGATAGTTCTGGTACATTAGTAAATGCAATTTATGAAGGATTAAAATTAAAATAAATAACTTTGAACAACACCCCAAATAAAGGGGTGTTTTTAAAATGGAAATTATTATTGGATTAAAACTTACTAAAAAGGTTGTAAATTGAAAGCGTTTAATGTATAATAGTTATATAATTAGTGTTTTTAAAAAGCAAAAAATATTGTTAATTAAATGTTTATTACAGTATTAATTTATGGGATTGGTTTTTATGATTGTTAGTAACAGTTATATACAAGTCAAGAATGGTAATTCTAATGCTTCTAATTTAGATTACAAAGTTTAAGTATTTTATTGTATCATTTTAATATTCATAATGGACAAGGAGAGAAAAGAGATTTATGAAGAAAATATTAATGTTTATTTTATTAATTATAATTGGAACGCTTTCGGGCTGTGTAAAAAATAAGGTTGAACCCGTTCTTAACTATATGAATATTGAAACAGTTGAGTTGCTTATAGAAACCCTTCCGGTACCGATTACTGAGGATGAACGTGATCAAATAAAGGATATTAGATCAAGATATGATAAGTTAAATAAAGAAGAGCAAGCATTAGTTGATAATTATTTTGTGCTTGAAAATGCTGAATCTGCAATTGCTGCAATTGATGCGGCAAAAATCGAAAAAGAAAGACTCAACAAAGCTAAACTAGCAAAGTTAGAAGAAATCCAATTGCTAATAGAAGCTGAAATACCTGATCATGTTTATGATGATTTTATTCTACCATCAAGTTGGGATACAGAGTATGGACAAGCGGAAATTTATTGGGCATCTTCTGATCCTTATACATTATCGTTTCCAGGAATCGTGATCCCGGGTCATAATGAAACACCAATCACGTTAACCGCGCGTATGTATATTGGCGATGATGTTATGCATACATTTGATATGCCAGTTATCGTTGATCCTATTCAATTTGATCACCTACCAATAGGGAATTTGGTTTCAGTTTATTCATATAACATGGCCCATGGATTTAATGATAAGGCCTTAAAAACCATTGATATCATTAATCATTCATTTGCATATGTAAACTTAGACGAAGGTGTAGTTACTACGGGGACATTACAAGGACAATCAGAATTATTACAACTTCGAAAAAAAGGTGTTCGCGTATTACTAACAATTGGTGGATATAATGATGGCGCTCTACCATGGGCTGTAGCATCTAAAACTAAAGAAGGTCGTGAAAAATTAGCAAAGTCAATTGTTGATGCAGTTGTTAAACTAAACTATGATGGTGTTGATGTTGACTGGGAATATCCAGGGTATTATTCAGACGCGAATAAAATAAAGTATAATATAACTAACGAAACAGATCGTGAAAATTATACTCTAATGATGAAAGAATTAAGAAGCCAATTAAAAGCAGTTAGTAAAGATTTTATTTTGTCAGCTGCAATTCCTGGTGGGGCGAGCATTTCTGGATTTCCATTATATCGTTTTGATATAAAAGCTCTCACTCCTGTCCTCGATTTATTTAATATAATGACATATGATTTAGACTCTACAGATAGAGCTACTCACTTAACGGCGCTATATTCATCTTCAAATACACATAACTCACATATGAGTGTTTTTGGGTCGGTTGATAATTATATTGCTCTAGGTGGGGAAGAAATTAGAAGTAAATTAGTAGTTGGAGCTACATTCTACGGCCGTAAGTTCTCAGGAACTAGTGGACTTGGTTACACAGCAACTGCAAGAGAATCAATTACTTATAATAGTATAAAAATTAATTATATCGATAAAGGATATCCTGAGTTATGGGATGAAGTATCACATGCTCCATATATCTATGATGAAGCAAATCGTGTTTTTATTACCTATGATAACGAAAGATCAATGATTGAAAAAGCTCAATATGCGAAAGCTAATGGCTTAGCAGGAATGATGGTCTGGGAATATAGTGATGATAAGAGTGGTAATTTAATTAATGCTATTTATGAAGGCATGAAATCTTAAAATAAGAACCTCTATATAGAGGTTTTTTCTATAGAAAAAGGGTATATTTCATAGAACCTTGTATTTTTATTACAATTATTGTATAATATTAGTAGGTGAAAGACATGAAGAAAATATTGACGATATTAGTATTTGTATTTATTATCGCATTAGTTGGTTGTGTTAATAATAGACAGGGGACTAAGAATATTGAAGTTGATGAAATCGAAATCTTAATCGATGAACTACCCCGTATTATTAGTGAAGATGACCGTGAAAAAATAATAGAAGCTAGAAGTGTATATGATCTATTGACTGATAATAATAAAGCCCTTGTCGGGAATTATCAAAAACTATTAGATTCAGAAGCAGCAATGGCATTAATTGATGAAAAAAATGATGCAGAAGCAGTAATGAGGCAATCACGAATTGATGAGTTAATAAGACTTGAAGCAGAAATTACCGAAAATATACCCGAATTAATTAATAAAGATATTGAATTGATGAATAAGCATTATGGAACTCTCGGGGTAGTGAATATAACTTGGAGTTCATCTAATCCTTCAGCAATTAATGTGGACGGACATATTACCCAGAGTGATAAACCAACCAATGTTACTTTGACTGCGGCAATGGAACTAGATGATGTTAGACATATATTTAGAGTTAATATTGTAATTGAAGAAAACAATGTAACAGACATTAGTGAATTAGAAAGAATTCAAACTATTATCGAAGCGCTAATTCCTAATACTACAAAAACAGATATAACTCTACCATCCAGTTATGAATCATTAAAAGGGAAGGTATTAGTTTCTTGGGCATCAAATGACAATAATACATTATCATCTACCGGGATTGTTAATCAGGGTCATACTGATAAAACAGTTATATTAACAGCAAATATGGTAATAGGCAATTCAAGACATACATTTGAAAAAGAAGTTATAGTAGAAGAAATTGAATTTTCTCCAATGCCAGTTGGGAATGCTGTTTTCGTTTATACATATAATAGCGCTCATGGTTTTAATGAAAAAGCAAAACAGACAATCGATGTCGTTAATCATGCCTTTGGTTTTATTAAAGACGGACAATTAGATGAAAACAGTATTAAAGGACGTGAAGGTTTAATGCCTCTAAGAAAAGCAGGAATTAGGCTTGTCTTAAGTGTTGCTGGTTTTAACGATGATTATTCGGAATGGAGCAATGCCGCAGCAACGCAATCAGGCAGAGAGAAAATAGCAAAATCAATAGTTGAGATAATTGTTAAATTAAATTATGATGGCGTAGATATCGATTGGGAATCTTCAAAATCGACAGAAAAAGAAAACTTCACATTATTAATGGGAGAAATCAGAAAGCAATTAAAAGCTGTTGATGAAGACTATTTGTTTACTGGTGCTTTAGGTGGAGGTCCTTGGATACCTAAACGTTATAATATCGGTGATTTAACACCTATATTTGATTATTTTCTTTTAATGACATATGGAATGGATTCCGATTCAAAATCAACACACCATGTCCCCATGTATTATTCTAAACCTAATGGTTTAGCATTAGGATGCAGTGTTTATGATACGGTTAATTATTACATTTCCCAAGGTGGAAATGAAATCACAAAAAAATTAGTTGTTGGTGCAGCATTTTATGGACGTAAGTTTACAAACACTGCAGGAATCGGTCAAACGGCAACAAGAGTGTCTTCTCCAGCATATCATCTTATTAAAAGAGATTATATCGATAAAGGCTTTACTGTACAATCGGATGATGTCGCTAAGTTCCATATATTCATGATGTGGAAAACAGCATTGTTCTCACATATGAAAACCCAAGATCAATCGCAGAAAAATCGGCTTATATAAAAGCAAATAATTTAGGTGGAATGATGATTTGGCAATATGGACAAGATAATACGGGAACATTAATTCAAGCATTATATGATACAATGAAATAGATTAATTTCCTCTACATTAAGTAGGGGTTTTTTGTTAATTCAAGCTTTGTTTTAAAAATGTTTTTCTTGTAATAAAGTGATATATATGTTAGAATATTAAAAGTAAATATAGTTTTTTTGGAGTTAAATGTGAACATTGGAAAGATAAAAATAGATGGAAAAATTGTATTAGCACCTCTTGCTGGTTATACTAATAGTGTATATCGGATGATTTGTAAAGAGGCTGGAGCTAATTTAGTATATAGTGAAATGATTAGTGCAAAAGGTTTAATTTTTGAGAATGATAAAACATTCGACCTAACTTATGTTAATCCTAATGAACACCCAATTGCTATGCAACTCTTTGGTGGAGAAGTAGAAGATTTAGTTAGGGCAGCAAAGATTCTTGATGCAAAAACAGAATGTGATATAATTGATATAAACATGGGCTGTCCAGTTAGAAAGGTTTTAAAAGCGAATAGTGGTTCTTTTCTCTTACAGGATGTCGATAAAGTTAAAAGCATCGTATCCGCAGTAGTGTCAGCTGTAAATAAGCCTGTAAGCGTTAAAATTCGCGCAGGTTGGGATCATGACCATATAAATGGAGTTCAAATCGCTAGAGCAATTGAAGAAGCAGGAGCGAAAGTGATTGCTATTCATGGAAGAACAAAAACCGATTTATATGGTGGGGCTGTCAATCTCGATTATATTAGAGAAGTGAAGAGAGCTGTTAGTATTCCAGTTATAGGAAATGGCGACATTAAATCAGTTGATGATGCTGTCAAGATGTTAGAATATACAGGCGTTGACGCTATTATGATTGGTAGAGGATCAATGGGAAATCCATGGCTAATTGAAGAATTAGCATGTCATTTTTCAGAAAGAGATTTTATTCCACCAACTAATGTAGATAAAGTTAAAAAGATGCATGAACATCTAGAAGCTTTAGTAAAGTTAAAAGGTGAAAAACTGGCAATTCTTGAAATGCGTAGTTTAGGAGCCTGGTATGTGAAAGGTTTTAAGAATGCGAAGGAATTCAAACAAAACCTTGTCTATGCAAATACTTATGATGAATTTATGAATATCTGTAATAAATATTTACGATATTAGAAATGGAAAACAATGAAAACAAAGTCAATGTCGATTAGAAATAATAATTTATACATGGGTGAACATGCAATTACGGAATTAGGGAAGATATATAAAACCCCATTATACATTTATGATGAAATTCATTTACGCGATAAAATTAAAATCTTCGTCAATAATTTCAAGAGTGAATTATATGAATGTGAAGTCATATATGCATCTAAAGCATTCCTTGCCCCCTATGTAGCAAAAATAATTGCTGAATATGATTTGGGGGTAGATTCTGTTAGCCTTGGTGATTTATATTTATTAAATGAATCAAATTTCCCAATGGATAAAGTTTTAATGCATGGAAATAACAAATCTTTAGAAGAATTAAGATATTCCTTAGAAAAAGGAATAGGTTATATAGTAGTAGATAATTTAAATGAATTAGATGGAATTATTGCTTTATGCAATGAATTAAATCTCACGGCGAAAGTCTTATTGAGAGTTAATCCTGGGATTGAAGCACATACACATGCCTATATTAAGACTTCACTTTTAAGTTCTAAATTTGGAGAATCAATTTTTGATTTAGCTAGAATTGGTGAATTCATTGTGAAATGTAGAGGCAGCAAAGTAAAACTTTCAGGTTTCCATGCCCACATTGGGTCCAATATCCATAGCCCAGAATCGTTTATTAGCGTTGCGGAAGTAATGGTTGATTTTATTAAAAAGATTAAGGAAACATATGATTATCAAGCTGAAGTCTTAAATTTAGGTGGAGGCTTTGGAATTAAATATTTAGAAACTGATATTGAAGTAGATATTGCTAATATTTTAAAAGCAATGACCAATACGATTGATGATTTGCTTAGAAATAATAATCTACAATTACAAAAATTAATGATTGAACCAGGTCGAGCGATTGTTGGAGATGCGGGAATAACAATCCATGAAATAGGTGGAACGAAAAAAACATATGGAGGAAAACATTATGTTTTTGTTGATGGCGGGATGACTGATAATATCAGACCAGCCCTATACCAAGCCCAATATACTCTTGATATTGCAAATCGATATGACCAAGGGGGAGTAGAAAGAACACCATATGATGTCGTAGGTAAATGCTGTGAATCAGGTGATATTGTTGCTAATGAATATCCACTAGGAGAAGTAAGAATTGGCGATATTCTTGTAACATATTCTACAGGAGCCTATGGTTATTCAATGGCCTCAAACTATAATGGAGCTTTGAAACCAGCAGTTATTTTTATAAATGGGAAGGAGATAAATATGGCAATTAAAAGGGAGTCATTATCTGATTTAATAAAAACTTCAGTAATGCCAAAACACCAAGTTTTTGATACACATACCGATATTCTCTATGATCTATATATGGAAAATCGTGCAGGTACAGTTAATCGCTTTAAAACGAAACATGTTAACCAATTACAAAACAGTATAATCAAAGGTGGAGTATGGACAATGTATTCTCCAAATGATTTTGATTTAATTGAAGCTTGCGAAATTGCATTGAATGAAATTGATTTAGAAGAATTACCAGGATTCAATGTTATTCTAGGATTAGAAGGTTTACGCAATTTGAAAACAGTTGAGGACATAAAAGTTCTCTATGACTTAGGTTTTCGCCATGCCATGCTAACATGGAATGAAGAAAATAGATATGCAACAGGAGTAAAAGGGGATCCTAATCGTGGAGTTACCGAAGAAGGAAAACGCTTATTAAAGCAAATGGAAGCTTTAGATATGATTGTTGACCTAGCCCACTTAAATGAAAAAAGTTTTTTTGAAGCTTTAAAAGTAACAAAGAAAAATATTATTTATTCTCACGGAAATTGCAGATCACTATGTGAACATCTTCGAAATGTCACTGATGAACAAATGGAAGCTTTAAAAGCAGTTGATGGCTTATTGGGTCTAACACTTGCAAGCAGTTTTATTTCCTCAAATAAGGAAGAAGTAACACTAGAAAGATTCTTAGATCATGTCGATTATGCCGTGAAAAAGATGGGTATTAATAATGTTTGCTTTGGTTTTGATTTCATGGATTATTTAGGTGATTTTCAAAATGCGAATTTAACAGCCATAGGTGATGCAACAAAAGTAGATGCATTAATCGAGGGTTTACGAAGTCGCAACTATTCAGAAACAGAAATTGTAAAACTTACATATAACAATTTCTTTAAACGTTATAACGATAAAATTATACTGAGGGGGTAGAAAATGATAGTAGGTTTAGATACTTTAATATCAAATGCAATCACAAATAATGTGATGCCTGGAGCTAACTATTGCTTAATTGCGGATGGGAAGAAGTACACAAACAGTTTAGGAAACAAAGCTATTTCGCCAAGTGTCGAATTAAATAATATTGACACAATATATGATATGGCTTCACTAACAAAAGTCGTAGCAACTACGACAGCAGTAATGATTTTACTAGAACAAGGGAAAATCCGTTTATATGATTCAGTAAAAGATTATTTACCTAAATTCCGTTACCAAGGAATTACAGTATGGAATTTAATGACTCATACTGCAGGACTTCCATCAGATGTTCCCCATGCTCTATATAAATCTAAAGAAGAGTTAGTGGCGCAGGTTTTATATGTTGATTTACTATATAAACCAGGAATAAAAATTCAATATTCAGATATTGGTTATATCTTATTAGGAATGGTAGTAGAAGCTGCAAGTGGAATGACTTTGGATGTCTTCACTAAGCAAAACTTATTTGAACCACTAGAAATGGTAGATACTGGTTATAATCCTGTAGATGTAGAAAGATGTGCACCAACAGAAAACCGTGGCGAATTCATCGATCGTGGATATGTCCATGATGAAAAAGCCTATACATTTGGTGGGGTTGCTGGGCATGCTGGACTATTTTCTACAGTTAATGATATTAGCCATTTCTTAGAAATGATTTTAAATGATGGTGTATATAAAGGTAAACAAATCCTAAGTAAAGCAACAATTGACTTGTTATTTGTTCCTCAAGTTGAAGAATATACAGGTGTAAGCCGAATTCCATTAAGACGTGGATTAGGCTGGATTATTCAAGGAGAATTTCCTGTTTCTGGGGACATTGCAAGTAAAAATACAATTATGCATACAGGCTTTACAGGAACGCATATATTTATAGATCGTGATCGCAAAATCGCATTTTGTATGCTAACAAATAGAGTTCATCCAACGAGGGATAATAATCTATTAATCCCATTTAGGGCAAAAGTTGGAAATTATATATTAAGTCATTTTTAAGGAGAGAAGAAAATGGAATTTAAAAATTTTGAAGTTAAATATTTAGATGAAGTAGTAAATTTATGGAATCGTGAAGTAGCTCAAGTTGCAATTTATAAACCTTTCACAAACACAAGTTTCACTCAAAAGTTTCTTGATAACAAATTCTTTGATAATACAAGATTAAAATTATTATTTGAGAATGAAAAACTAATTGGAATGGGCCATGCAATTATGACTGATGCTGAAGCAAGTCCAGGTTATATCACATTTGTTGTTGTTGATAAAGCTCATGAACGCCATGGAATTGGTTCAACCATTTTAGCGGAACTAGAAAAATATTTAAAAGAAAAAGGTAAAACTTTAGTTAGACTATTATTCTTTAATCCAACAAATTTAGAGTGGATTATTCCAGGTACAACGGCTGATCACCCAGGTGCTCCAGCAATTCCTTATAATTCACCATTCTATTTCTTATTACTTGCTAATGGATATAAAACATCAGCACAACAAGATGCTTTTTATTTAGATATTACAAATTATTCAATTCCTCAAAAAGTTATTGATACTGAAGAGAGAAATGAAAAAGAAGGATATACAATTACCATTTATGATGAAAAACTTCATCATGGCTTCAAAGAGTTATTTGAAGAATTAAAAAATCCAGGATGGTATCAAGCTGTTCAAAACAACCTAGCAAAAGAAAAACCAGATCCAATGTTGATCGTTCAAAAAGAAGGAGAAATCCTCGGTTGGACTGGACCAATGTATACACAAGAAAGTGGACGTGGATATTTTGCTGGAATAGGAGTTCATCCAAAAACTCAAGGATTAGGATTAGGGAAAGCCTTATTCTGCCATTTAGTAAATGAATCAAGGAAAAATGGTGCTAAGTTCATGACATTATTCACTGGTGCTGAAAATCTAGCGAGAAATATTTATTTATATGCTGGATTTAAAATTGTTCAATCATTTGCAGTGATGTCAAAACCACTATAATGAAAGTAAAAAAAATATTTCCAGGAGATATTATTGGCTTTATTTGTCCATCTACCAAGATGGACATGGAAAGCAGTAGAATTCCTAGACTAGAATCAATAATAGAAAAGCTAGGTTATAAAATCAAATATGGATCATCCTGTTATGCTAGTGAAGGATATTTAGCTGGAACAGATGATTTGCGCGTTAACGATATCCATGAAATGTTTCTTGATCCGGAAATTAAAGCCATCATTTGCATGAAGGGCGGATATGGAGCAAGTCGGATTGTGGATAAAATTGATTATCAAATTATTGAAAAAAACCCCAAATTATTTATGGGCTTCAGCGATATTACAGTCCTTCTAAATAATTTTTCAAAATATGCAAATTTACCGACAATTCATGGCCAAGTTGGAATATTTCTAGGACGTGAAGATATTGATGATGTTTCACTTAATGATTTTAAAAAATTATTAAACGAAGATATGTCAGGAAGATTGTTTCATAATAGTGAAGCAAGATGTCTTAATTCGGGAATTGCAAAAGGGAAAATTGTTGGTGGTAATCTAACATTAATTACAAATTTAGTGGGATCAATGTACGATATCGATTTTAAAGATAATATTGTCTTTATCGAAGAAGTGGATGAACAACCATATAAAATTGATCGTATGTTTGCGCAATTACGACTATCGGGAAAATTATCTCAAGCAAAGGGTTTTATCTTTGGACATTTTACGAACTGTGATACTCCAGATAACACCCAAACGGTTGAACAATTGATTAATGAGTATTTTAATAATATAAATGTCCCAGTCATCACAAATTTTGCTAGTGGACATGAATTTCCTTTCTTTAATATTCCAATAGGGCTAGAATCAATTATGGATGCAGATAAAAGAGAAATAAAAATAATTGGAGAAATATATGAAAAAAATTGAAAAGTTTATCCGTGGCGGATATGTTAATTATTTTGGAACGGATAAATTAGTTGAAATCCCTGAAACAATCACAGAAATTGACCCTCAAACAAGGGCTGTATGGTTTTCCACAGTTGCAAATATTGATATTCCAAAAATGACTGATGTTGAATCATATAAAGAATATTTACTTGGAGTTATTAAGAAAGTAAAAGAATATCATTTCAATGCTGTTGTTTTCCAAGTAAGACCAATGAATGATGCTTTATATGAGTCTGAATTAAATCCTTGGAGTGAATTTATTACTGGTGTTGAAGGACTAGACCCAGGATTTGATGTTTTTGGCTATTTTGTTGAAGAAGCAAAAAAAGAAAATATTGAAGTCCATGCTTGGATCAACCCTTACCGCGTAAGTAGACAAAAATATACAGATTTAAATAAAACAGCTAAAGAATATTTAGATTCTTTAAGTGAAAAGAATTTCGCTCGCAAACGTCAAGATTTAGTAATTGAAACTGTAGAAGGTAAATTCATTCTTGACCCATCATCACATGAAGTTCAAGAATTTGTATCTGATTCAGTACTTGAAGTAGCTCGTAAATATGATGTAAAAGCTGTTCATATTGATGATTATTTCTATCCATATGAAGCGATTGTTGATCCACAGGAAGAAGAAAAACATCAAAAACTAAATCCAGAACTATCATTAGAAGATTTTAGACGCGAGAATGTAAACAAATTAATTAAAATGATTTCTGATAAATTAAAGACTTTAGATAAACATGTTGAATTTGGAATTAGTCCATTTGGAATCTATCGAACTAATTCTAAACATTTTGAAGAAGAAAACAAAACAGGAGGATGGGCTCTAGGGTCTAATAACCATTATTCTTGTTATCAAGGATATGATGGACTATTTGCTGATGTCTTTTTATGGATGAAAAACAAATGGATTGATTATGTAGTTCCGCAAGTTTATTTTGAATTTGATAACTATATAGTTGATAAAGAAACTTCCAAAGAAATTGAACGCGTTAAATATGCCGATTTAGTTGATTGGTGGGTATGGGCTTGTAAAGAAACAAATATGAAATTATATATTGGACAAGGTTTATATCGTTATAGTGATAAGGGTAATTGGAGTAATAGTGAAGAGATAATTAACCAACTAAAATACAATGCTACAAAAGATAATATTTCGGGTTCGGTCTTCTTTACATATCGTAACCTTTTAAATACTGAAATTGCACCTTTAGTTGAAGCAAGAGAAAAACTAAAAACATTGTGGACAAAGGATGTTAAGCCTTTATAGGTGAAATTATGATCATCGACAATCACTTAGCATTAACTGAATACCTAAATAAACCAAATCAAATTAAGCCTAAACTTTTGCTTCACGCATGTTGTGCTCCATGCAGTTCCTATGTATTAGAATATTTAAAAGATGCATTTGACATTACTATATATTTCTATAATCCCAATATAGATAGTGAAGAAGAATACGAAAAAAGATATAATGATTTTCAGAAACTTGGAGAGTATAAAATAATTAAAGCTGATTATATTCCTCAGGCCTTTTTAGATATTTCACGTGGGTTAGAAAATGTTCCAGAAGGTGGGATTAGATGTTGGGGATGCTATGAAGAACGTTTAGAATCAACAGCTATTTTTGCTAATCAAAATGGTTTTGATTACTTTACAACAACCCTATCAATTAGTCCATATAAGAATTCTAATAAAATAAATGAGATCGGTCAAAACCTAGCAAATATATATGATATAAAGTTTTTATATTCAAACTTCAAAAAAAACGATGGCTATAAAAAATCCATCCTTCTATCAAACCAATTAGGTTTATATCGCCAAGATTATTGCGGTTGTCAATATTCTATTAATGAAAGAAATCAAAAGAAGTCAAGCTAATAAAACCGGATAGTCCACACTATCCGGTTTTTCTGTTCAGTGATAATATGGACATATTAGCATATAATACTACAAAAGGAATTGGTAATATATGATAAACATGAAGAAACTTTTGCGCTTTTATAAAGTAAATGGTATAGTCTATGGAGAGGGAAACGGTACTAAATTTGCTTTTATTTCTATAAGATTAAATGCAAATTCCGACCTGTATATTAGTGGGAATAAATGGATTGTTAGGGGAAGGCATATCCTTCCTACAATTGTTCCCCATGTCTATGAATCTGTTTACAGCTTTCAACCCAAAAAGTTTAATCGCCTCCAACAAGTTGATGAGGAGTTTATCCGTGTTCTTGTTGTTAAAGGGAAAAACATAAATGTATTTTTGGATGGAAAGATAATATCTAAGTATATTGGTATTAATATTATTAAGGCAAAAGATCTAATTTCATTTCTAAGTAATTATAATTTAAGTGATTATATTACTATATAAATTTAATGTTGTATCTTAGCCATAACGAAAGAATTTACTATTCATATATTAAGAATGGTGAAGTGGGAAATCATTACTTATAAAATTCTCCTAGCAATTTGTGAGAGGAGGGTTGAAATATGAATTTAGCAAGAACGATATTTTTCTCGTTATTAATGTTGGGCGGTATTATTGGTTTAGCAATTATAATTGCCTCATTAGGATTAGCGCCATTGAATCCAATAATAATTTTATTAATTTTCGTTTTTATATTATTTATAATTATAGGATGGATATTTGCGATTATTTCATTTTCTCGTGAAAAAAACGAAAGACGTTGTTAATGATTATTAATAGTTAATTTCAGGTAGAAATCTAGAATTAAAAAGCTAGATTTCTATCACTTTTACTAGGAAATTATTATTAATTATATTTGATAAAATTTAGCTGAGATTGTAAAAAAAAGGATTAATAATGGTTTTTTATTCCAAAATTCATAAAATTTTCTTAAGATTACCATATCTTCCCTACCAATTTAAATTAAATAAACACTTGAATAAAGACCGATTTTGTTGTATAATAAATCAAATACTTAGTTAAGTGAATTAAACATTTAATTATAAAAAATTTAATAGAAAATGGAGAATTGTATGTACGTTATTTATCCTAAGCCCCAAAGGGTTGAATTTAGAGCGGGACAGTTTGATTTCAATATCAAGAAGGTATTTTTTGAGCAAAAAATGGAAAACGTTTTTTCAGAACTAAAAAAATTCGTTGATTTTGAAATAGGAGACGTTAACGCAAGTCAGATCTTATTCCTTGTGAAAAAGGACTTGGGTGAACAAGCTTATGAAATTGAAGTTACAGAACAAAAGATTGTTTTATCGGCAAGCCAGGAAGTTGGTTTCTTTTATGCTGTGAAGACATTAAAGCAAATGTTAAATCCACATATGCGAAATGTATTTATCCATGACGAACCAGATTTAAATACTCGTGGATTTATGTTTGATATTAGTCGTAATAAAGTACCAACTGTGGATACGATTAAATATGTTATTGATTTAATGAGTGGTTTGAAAATGAATCACTTAGAATTATATGTTGAAGGGTTCTCATTTGAGTACAAATCTTTCCCTCAATATTTAGAAAAAGAATCTTATATTACAGTAGAAGAATATAAAGAAATTGAAATTTATGCAAATTCTAAATATATTGATTTAGTACCAAACCAAAACGGGTTTGGCCATATGGGGGATTGGTTAAAGAAAGATGAATTCAAAGATTTAGCTGAATCTCCTAAAGGAATTCACTTATGGGGAACTCATCGTGATCCATCGACACTTAATCCACTTGATCCAAAATCATTTGAATTGGTTAAGAAGATGTATGAGGATATGATTCCGCATTCAACATCTAAATATTTCAATATGAACTTTGATGAACCATTTGAACTTGGAAAAGGCCGTTCAAAAGAAGTTTGTGAAGAAAAAGGATTGTCCAATGTTTATATGGACTTTGCTTTAAAAGCATATGATGAAATTAAAAAGTACAATAAGATACCGTTAATTTGGGGAGATGTTCTAATCAATCACACTGATGTTTTAGACCGTGTACCTAAGGATATGATATTTGTGGATTGGGGATATGATGCAGAATATCCATTCGCAAAGAATTTATTAAAATTGAAAAATGCAGGTATTAAGTTCATGGCAGCTCCTGGATCATCTAGTTGGACTAGTATTCTTGGTAGAACATATGATTCACTAACGACAGTTAGAAATGCATGTGTATATACTAAGCTCTATGGAGGCGAAGGTATTTTAATGACAGATTGGGGAGATTTTGGTCATTTCCAACCATTGTCAGTTACGTTAACGCCTCTTGCTTATGCAGGATTATTAAGTTGGAGAACTAGTGAAGGAACATATAAATTATTAAAACATTATGTAAACAAATTTATTTTTAAAGATAACACAAATATCATGGCAGACTTAATGCTTGACTTAGGAAATTATAATCGTTATGAAAATGCCTATGCAAGCAATGGAACAAATGCTTTCCATGTTTTGATGTATGCTAATTGGGCTCTAAAAGAAGATGACCCAATTGAATATTTCACTACAAAGATGAATGACAAAATCTTAACATACCAAAAATATCTTGCATTACAAGATTTTCTAGCTGCTAAAGCTAAAGATTTACAAAATGCAAATATCGATGAAGTTGTTAGGGCTGAAGTTCAATATGGAATTAATTTAGTTTCCACATTTATAAAAGTAAATATCAGTCTAAACAAAGATGTTGATGAAAACTTACGAAATAAATATTTACAAGAAGTAATCGATAGCGAACAATCTTTAATAGATGAAATTAGAAAAATATGGCTGTTACGTAATAAAGTGAGTAGCTTAGAGAAAAGTATCACTTATATTAATAATTTAGTCATCTTCGTAAGCAAATTACTAGGAGGAAAAAATGGAAAGAAGCAATAGAGAAGAAACCGCTTATTTGACTGGGAAGAAGTTCGGAGCGAACATTCTTAAACGTCAAGGAATGGTTAAGCGCATCATCCTATGGACTTTATTAATTGCCCTTGTTGTTTTATTTTTAAGTGTAATTATTAATAGTTTCAAAAAAGGACATCGATTATCTGGATCTACAACTCCAGTTCCTGTTGATCCGGTTGGTGAGTACGCCGATTATATCAATAGTCATGATCAAATATATCCTGAAGGAGTTGAGTTAGTTGTAAATGCAGAAGATGCAATTTCTGATGATTTTGATCTTACATATGAACATACAGATACAGCAATCCTAACAACTGGAACAGGATCCGTAAAATGGAATATAAACATTCCTGAAGATGGATTCTATAATATTTTATTAGATTATATTCCTGAGGCAGATAGTGGCGCTAATATCGAAAGAAAGTTCTTAATTAATGGCGAAGTACCATATGAAAACTTACTTAACGTTGCTTTCCAAAGAATTTGGAAAGATGGTGGGGAAAAAATTGTTGACTTAAATGGTAATGAGATTAAACCAATTCAAGTTGAAGCTCCAGAAAGACGTATTTCATATTTACGAGATCAAATTGGTTATGTTACTGAACCCTATTTAGTTTATTTTGAAGCAGGAGTTAATGAAATTACAATTGAATCTGTTCGCGAATCAATGAGCATTTTCAATTTACATGTTTCAAGTTTACAAACATTTAAATCATATGAAGAAGTAAAAGCTGATTATGTTGCTAATAATTATAAAGTTATTAGTGGTGGAATTACTGGTTATACTGTAGATCCAAAGAATCCTAAAATCGAAGGTGAAGATGCAACAAAACGTTCTTCTTCAACAATCTATGCGATTTCAGACCGTTCAAGTGATTACACATCACCATCTGACCCCGTTAAAATTATTCTAAACACTATTGGTGGTATTAAGTGGAGTAACCCTGGTGACTGGATTACATGGGAATTTAACGTTCCAGAAACTGGTTTATATAATATTTCTATGAGAACAAAACAATCTACAAATCGTGGATTATTCTCAACAAGAAAATTATACATTGATGGCGAAGTTCCTTTCGCTGAAGCACAAAACCTAAAATTTACTTATGCAAGTAATTGGAGTTATGTGACAGTTGGAAGTGAAGAAGAACCTTTCTACTTTTATTTAGAAGAAGGGAAACATGAAATTACATTAGAAGTAACATTGGGAGATTACGGATCACAAATTAACCGTGTACAAAATGTTATTTCTGATTTAAACAGTATATATACAAAAATCATTTCTAAAACTGGACCATCTCCAGATAAGTTTATCGATTACAGATTAACTGAAAACTTTCCCGATTTATTAGACGATTTCCGTGAAGCAGCAGATTCATTATATATCGTTCCTGATACTATTACAGAAATAAGTGGTGAAAAATCCGCAGAAACAGCAAGTTTAGATACAATGGCAAGAATGCTTGAAGGATTTATTAAAAATCCTCGTTCTATACAAAAATCTATTAGAAACTTTAGTGATAATATTACGGCACTAGGTACTTGGATTATTAATGTAAGTAGCCAAGCCCTAACAGTCGATTATATTAATGTTCACGCATCTGATTTTGATAAACCAAAAGCAAATCCAAACTGGTTTAAAGGAACATGGTTCGGAATTAAAGGATTCTTCCAATCGTTCTTCTTTGATTATTCTTCAATTGGAACAACTTCAATTAATGAAAATGCAAAAACAATTGAATTATGGTTATTAACATCTGCAGTTGCAGGTCGTGAACAAGGAAACTCAATTAGAACATTAATTGACGCAACATTCTTAAAAGAAAATCCACAATATAATGTTGACTTAAAAGTTGTTGATCCAAGCGTATTACTGACGGCGACATTATCTGGTCGTGGACCGGATATAGCTATCAACGTTGATAATGGAACACCAGTTAACTATGCACTTCGTGGAGCAACATATGACATATCAGTATTTGATGATTTTGAAGAAGTATCAAAATGGTTCCATCCAAGTGCTATGGTTCCTTATGAATTTGAAGGCGGTTATTATGCCCTACCAAATACACAAACATTCTTAATGATGTTTTATCGTAACGATGTCTTTGAAGCACAAGGATGGGATCTTCCTGAAACTTGGGAAGACGTTATTGATATTATCCCAGAATTACAAATTCAAAACTTAAAATTTTATTTGCCACTAAATACAGTTGGAGCAACATCTGTTGTTAACCAAATATTTGCATCTAGATTATATCAAACAGGTGGATCGTTCTACCGCACAGAAACTAATGATGCTGGTGAAGAATATCTCGAATCAAACTTTGATTCTGAAGAAGCATTTGAATTTTGGACAGAATTCTATACAGATTATTCATTTCAACTTACAGATGCATCTTTAATTACATTTGTAAACAGATTCCGTACAGGAGCAATGCCAATCGGAATTGCAAACTATGATACATATAACACATTAATGGTATCTGCACCAGAAATTAGAGGAAAATGGAGTTTTGCTCTTCTACCTGGAACAAGACAAGAAGATGGTTCAATTGATCGCCATGGTGCTGCCAGCGGAACTGCCGTTACAATGATGAAACAAACAGAAAATCCAGAAGATGCATGGAAATTAATGAAGTGGTGGGTTTCTGAAGATACACAAATCGCATATAACCGTGAAATAGAATCAATCATTGGTACAGCAGCCCGACATGCAACAGCAAACACTGCGGCCTTCCAAAGACTACCTTGGAACCAAGCGGAATTAACTGTTTTAAATGAACAATTTAGTTATACAGTTGGTGTGCCTGAAATTGCAGGTGGATATTATACGGGACGTAACTTAGAAAATGCCTTCCGTGATACAGTTGACAAAAAACTGAATCCTCGTGAAACATTTGAAAAATATATTATATTGATAGACCGTGAAATCATACGTAAACGTAAAGAATTTGGTCTACCAGTTGCAACAGGAGAATAGGAGGAACAAATGGACAATACAGCAGTTGCTACAAACAAGCGTTCTTTTAAAGAATGGTGGCATGACACCGGTGTTAAAATTGACACATGGAGTAAAAAGAAACCACTAAGACGTAAAATCTATTTAAATAGAACACTATATTTAATGATGTTACCATATGTTCTTTTATTCGTAACATTTACCGTTTTACCAGTACTAATGAGTTTCTTATTAAGCTTTACTTATTTTAATATGTTAGAGTTCCCTAAGTTTATTGGTTGGGATAACTACTTAACATTATTCTTAGATGATGAAATATTTATCATTGCGATTAAGAACACATTGATACTTGCGTTAATTACTGGACCACTTGGATATATGTTATCATTTGTCTTTGCATGGTTAATTAATGAACTACCAAATAAAATTCGTCCGATAGTGACATTAGCATTCTATGCCCCATCCCTTGCTGGAAACGGAGTTCTAATTTGGACATATATTTTCTCAAGTGATATTTATGGGTATGCAAATGCCTTTCTCATAAATTGGGGCTTTATATCGGAGCCCATAGCATGGTTGACAAGTAAGAGCTGGATTTTACCTATTATTATCATCGTTCAATTATGGATGAGCTTAGGAGTTAACTTCCTATCCCTTATTGCTGGACTTAAAGGAGTAGATAAGACTTTATATGAAGCAGCAGCAGTGGATGGAGTTAAAAACCGTTGGCAAGAATTATGGTATATTACACTACCTTCAATGAAGCCACAGTTAATATTCTCTGCTGTTATTCAAATATCTGGTACCCTCGGAATTGGGGCTATTACTACACAATTAGCAGGATTCCCATCAGTAGGTTATGCCGGACATACAATTGTAAACCATTTAAGTGACTATGGTACCTTAAGGTTTGAGATGGGTTATGCATCAGCTATTGCAACGATTCTCTTCTTAGCAGCGATATTACTAAATAAATTAATTAGAAGAGTTATACAAAGGGTGGGTGATTAAGTTGGCACTATTCAAAAAAGAAAATACGACAGTTGATGAAGCAAAGCTTAATCAAAAACCAACAGTAAAAAAAGTAAGAAGAATTACTGATAAAGAAGATTTAAATGGTATTAAATCGAAAAGAATAGACTCTCGACCATTCTCAGAAATTAGTGAATATAAATTATTAAGAAGATCTAAAAAGCGTAAACGTGTAAACCGTTCACGCGGAGGAGATATTGCTTTATTTATCTTTCTAGCAATCGCTGGTTCTTTTAGTTTATTACCACTGATTCTCACATTCAATAATGCATTTAAACCTTTGGATGAAATTTTCTTCTTCCCGCCAAGATTCTTTGTTAGAAATCCTACTTTGGATAACTTCTCTGATCTTGCAAATGCATTAGGTTCATCATTAGTTCCGTTCTCTAGATATTTCTTTAATACTGTTTTTGTAACTATCGTCGGAACTTTTGGACATGTAATTATTGCTTCGATGTGTGCTTACCCATTAGCGAAGCATAAAGTGCCAGGCGGAAAAACAGTTATGAGTATGATCACATATTCATTAATGTTCCCAGCAGCAGTTACAGCAATTCCAATCTATATTATCTTAAATGGTTTAGGATTGATTGATACATATTGGGCATTAATATTGCCAGCATTAGGATCAACATTGGGATTATTTTTAATGAGACAGTTTATGACACAGATTCCAACGAGTTTAATAGAATCAGCCAAAATTGATGGTGCTGGAGAATTTAGAATATTCTTTAAAATTGTTATGCCATTAGTAAAACCAGCTTGGTTAACATTAATTATCTTGTTATTCCAAAGCTTATGGGCTAACCCAGGATCACAATATATTTATCGTGAAGATTATAAAATGGTAAGTTATGCACTTAGCCAAATAGCAACAGCTGGACCTGCAAGACAAGGAACGCTTGCAGCCGTTAGTTTAATTATGATTTCAGTACCGATTGTTGTATTCGTATTATCACAATCACAAATCATGGAGACTATGGCTCATTCAGGAATGAAATAGGAGGGAGTTTATGAAAAAAAGTATTAAGGTTTTTATTGCGTTTATTACCTCATTAGTGCTAATTACAGTAGTCAATGTAAATGCTGCAACCGGTTATACGTATGACCATAATGGAGATCCGATTTATTCAACTGTTGGATTGGTAAGTACGCAACCAAAAAGAGCAACCGATTTGGGAATTGTTGATTCAAGTTTATTTGCATCTCCCGAGGATTTATTCGTATATACAGATAAAGATGGTGTTTCCACAATCTATATCATAGATTCAGGATCAAACACAGTATTTGTTTTTAATTCAAATTATGAATTAATTAACACATTTAATAGTGCTAAAGTAAATGCTAATGCTTTTGATGATGGTGAACTTGCCGCAATTAAGTCAGGTGGTAAAGCAGTGATTGTTGCACAAGATCCAACTAACCCTCGTTATATATCACTACCTCTAAGCAAATTTACATTAGTTCATAAATCAACAACAGATGTTCCACCAGTAGTTATTTCTGCTGAATCTACAGAGTTCACATATACTCTGTTTGGTGATTATGATGGGTATAAAATGGTGTGGGAATCATCAAATCCCGCAATAGCTGAATATCGTTTTGAAGATAATAAACATTTTATTGATTCAAAAGCAATAGGTAGCACAACAATTGTTGGTAAGTTAATAAATATAACAGCGGATCCCGCAAATCTTTCAGAAGAAGATATCTTAGATGAAGCACAAATTACAGTTAATGTAGTTACAGAAAAGTCGAAAACACCAGCGCCACTACCAAAGGCTGATAGTTTCATAATTAATGAACTTAGAACTATTGGTGAATTTGACTTAAGATTCAACGGCATTAACGGAATTTATCGTGCAGAAATTCCAACAACTGGAGAAGATTATTTATATATTGCCGATCGATCCAACAACCAAATTGTTGTATTAGATAGTATTACTTTAGAAGTAGTAAAGTTTGTTACTAGACCAGATGATATTGCTTTTGAAGGAAAAGCATTTGAACCGAAAGAAATTGTAACCGATAGAACTGGAAGGATTTATGTAATTGCGAATAATATCTATGATGGTATTCTACAATTTAGCCGTGAAGGTAAATTCGACCGCTTCACTGGTGTTAACTATGTAAAGCTAACTCCATGGGAAATATTTTGGAGAAATTTCTCTACAGATGAACAACTTGCAAAACAAACAACTATTATCAATACATCATTCACAGGAATGACTGTGGATAAAGATGGATTTATTTATGCAACATCATACGCTCTTACAAATGATAAAGATCTAGTAACAGATGACAAAAACATGATTAAGAAAATTAATACCTTCGGAAAAGATGTTCTCAGACGTAATGGGTATCAACCTCCAATGGGAGATGTAGAGTATATTGCAACTTCCAATGAAGCGATTATCCGTGGGCCATCCCGTTTAACGGGAGTAGCTGTTAATGATTACGGAGTATATACTTCTCTCGATATAAAAATGGGTAAATTGTTTACATATGATCGTGAAGGTAATTTATTATATATTTCTGGAGAATCATATATTTCTGGAGGCGGTAATGCCTCACAAATTAATACATTAAGTAACCCAGTAGCTATTGCATATCTTGGTGAAGACATTTTAGTTCTTGATAAAAACCAAAGATCATTAATTGTTTATGAACCAACATTAGTTGGGGAATTAATTAATCAAGCCGTTAAATTTGAATATGTCGGAGACAATATTTCCGCTGCGGAAATATGGGAAGAAGTTGTTGTCCAAAATGCTAACTATGAATATGCATATATCGGTATTGGAAAGAAATACCTGGCATTAGAAGAATATGAATTAGCAATGGAAAACTTTAAAATTGGTCAAGATCGGGAACTATATTCACGCGCATTCAAAATGGAACGGGATAAAGCAGTAAGAAAAGCATTTGCACCAGTTATGGGATTAATTGTATTTCTTGTAATTGCTAGATGGGTTTATGGATTTATAAAACGTCGTAGGAATCCAAAACAATACGAGTCAGGAGCAGGTGATGAATAATGGAAAATGACATTCGACTAACAGAACAAGTAGAAAAAAAGACCTTTTGGGAACAAGTTAAAAGCGCATTATCATATTTCTATCGCGAATTCATTAAATTCCCTGCACATTTATTAGCTCACCCACTTAAAGGTTTTTATGAATTTAAAGTTGAAAAAAGAGCAAAAGTATCTGTTGCAATTACATTTATGGTTGTGCTTGTATTTTTAAATATATTAAGTTTTCAGTACTCTGGATTTGAAGTAAATGAAAATGATTTAAAAGACTTAAATAGTTTCGCTGAAATATTGTATATTATTGCGCCAGTTTTATTGCTTACAGTAGCAAATTGGTCAGTAACAACATTATTTGATGGTAAAGGAAGAATGAAAGAAATATTCTTAATGTTCTGTTATTCATTATTCCCACTAATTTGGGCAACAGGAATTGCAATAATTTTAAGTAATGTTTTAACTGGTGATGAATTAGCATTTTATGGTCTTACTCTAAGTATTGGAGCATTCCTAACAGGATATATGGTTTTCTTTGGGATGATTTCAATTCATGAATATGGATTAGGTAAAAATGTTATAACAGTTTTTTTCACGATTGTAGCAGCAGCTATAATTGTGTTTGTTTTAATTCTTGGATTTGACTTATTCCAAAAAGTGTATGGATTCTTATTTACACTATATGAAGAAATATCATTACGGGAATTGTTAGGATAGGAGGGCATATGATGAAATTTTTAAAAGCTAAATTTATTGTTCCTCTATTAATAATAATTGGAATTATAATCTTTATTTGTCTTTATTTTATAGGCGGATTAAAAGTGACAGCACTAATGAGCGATAATATTGATTTTTCAGAAGAAGGATTTATTGATTTCAATTCAATTCTATATGATGAAAATGGAAAAGCTTATAAACCTGTTTTAGAATTTGATAATAACAAAACTATTGGTGAATCAGAAAAGTTTTATTTAGTGTTTGATGAAAAAACTACTATAGCTTCAGTTGTTGATAAGAATACAAATAAAATTGTTTATCAAACAGCTGTACCACAATCAAAAGATAATCCAAACCTCAGTTCATCTGCAAACTTGATTGTCGAATATGCTGATGAGAAAACGGGAGTACCTATAACCAGTTCTTTAAATTCAATGCAACATAGTGTAGCATATGAAAACAAACTAACAGGAGATATAGAAAGTCATTATAAGTTAAAATATGTTGACAATGGCGTTCAAATATTATATGAAATTGGAAACTTCTCTGCTGGAGCAGATTATTTCCCGAAACATTTCGCTGTTCAAAACTTTAATGCGGAAACGCCTGAAGATTTT
>ENA-UOOR01001290-UOOR01001290.1-fermentation-metagenome-genome-assembly--contig:-NODE-1290-length-30399-cov-40.251615_pt1 | contig 30399 bp, 16 predicted proteins | sample MGYA00245780_ERZ724029 | MGnify/ENA primary metagenome ERZ724029 (study PRJEB28704, sample SAMN03018315) | fermentation metagenome | biome: anthropogenic terrestrial biome; feature: soil... | reverse complement strand
AGCTCCAGCAGGAAGTCGTAGATACCGCGGGCAGCACTCTTGTACCCGTAGTTCAACTCTACCTCGTTCCAGAACGACTCCTCCAGTCCGAACCTCGTCAGCTCCTTGTCAACATCATCACTCTTCTCCTCAATAAACAACTGCGCATAGCGGGTGATCAGCTCCTCGATGCCGGCGGAAGATGCACCAAGGGTGATCTGGATCATCTTGCCTGTCAACTGCTGCTCCGTGTCGCCAGGGCTCTTCAGGAGGTTGAACCTCTGCACCCGCTCCCTCGACCGAAAGAACTCCATGTGAGGCCTGATCCAGCTTCTGAAGGTGATGGGCAGCTCCAGCTCCTGTAGCGTCATCGCCTCCCGGTCGGTATGGAAGAGGTAGTTGGCCAGCTCCACGTCCAGCAGCCAGTTCTCCTCATTCTCCGGATGCGGAAGGGGAAGGTATAGCAGGAACTTCCCTCCCGGATTCTTCACATAGAGACTATGTTTCACCGCAAACTCGTTGTTCTCCACCGTGATTTTTTCCACCCCGGGCAGGGTGAGCGATGCATACTCCTCCCCGAATGATTGCTCCTCATCGTACCAGAGGATGATGCGATGCTTTTGGAACAGGTTGGCCAGGCTCTCTTCTATCTTGCTCATGATGTTGTTTCTCTTAGTCCCTTATCTGACTTGCGTCGATCCAGTCGAAATTTCGCACTTTCTCTTTGGTCTTTTTGTCGTTCAGCCCATCAACCTTGGCAACGGCACTGCCCAACTTGTTGTAGTTGACCAGTACCCCGTCATCCAGGTTCAGAGTGATTCTTTCAGTAGCCAGCGGGTAGAGGATCTCTGTCTCGTACTGCATGCAATCCTCCAGCATCACGTTGATGCGGTCGATCTCCTTGCGGGCCTTGTTCTGCTCGGTCACCGACCCCTCCACCTCGATGTGCTCCTGCTGGGTGCGGTACATCTTCAGCTTCTCGATGTACTCTTTCAGGTAAGAATTCAGGATGCGGTTGATGGTATCGGGCGTGTACCGGTGCAGGTAGACCAGTACATTGAAGTACCCCTTGGGTGAGGAGAACATCCAGTAGATGGGGCGCTTCTTGTATCGTCTGATGTGATCCTTGTAGAAGTCCCGGGTGAAGTATTTGCGGATATCCTTGCCCAGGCACTCCTCCACGAAGTCAAGGTTCTTCCGGAAGTTCTGTTCACCGAAGCTCGCCTTGAGGAAGGTGTGAAACCGCTCCACGATATCGTCGCGGAACCACTCGTCATCCAATACAGGGATAATGTTATCCCTGTCCGGCACGAAGGTCAGCTCCTCTTCTCCTTTGCCCACCTTCTCCAGGTAATCCTGTAGTGTCTCGCCCTGGTTGGCCAGGATCAACCCTTCCTTGTCCAGCGAGTAGCGACCGAACATGCAGCCCACGGCATAACTTACAAACTGTGCAAACACCTCATCGGCATGGAACACCAGCTCACCGTTCTCAATGGAAGTCTCCTCCTGCAAAATGGTGATCTCCTCCAGTGGTACATCGGGTGTCAACTCATCCTGAAGGCCGTATATCTCGATGAACTGCCGGTTGAGTTCTTCTTCGTTGCGGTGAAGCTGGAAGAACATTTTTGTCCATTTTGATTTATATGCCTCATAGCAATCCTTCAACAAGTTACTATTGGTTGGAATTTTTTCTATTTCTGATATTTCATTTCGATCTTCTTCGCTAAGCAAATCAATATCTGCACAATTCTGACCGCAATTTGATTTGCAACGAATCAGCTCGTTTTGTTGGAAATCCCAGGAGGTCTCTTTACAATTCCATTCGAATTGAACAATTTTTAAACACGTGTCTGTTAATCTATTAACAGATTCAATATTTTTTTCAATATAAGGAAGTAAATTTAATTCAGCAACATTGTTATTAATCGTAGGATTCAAGGATTGTATTAAAAAATTAGAAATCTTACTGTTGAGATATGCTAAGATATATAACTTATTGTGCATATTAAAAATTGCAGGGCCAGCAATATTTGAGATTGTACCAACTGGATAAAATCGAGCGGCAAATGTTCCTGAACTAATCATAGTCCAACTAATACACTCTTTAAAATAGAATTCTCTACTCTTGATTCTTGCAGTCCAACCTTGATTTAATTTAGATTGAAAATCTTTCATTTCTTGACCATCTTTATGATAATTTACTACATAATCAAGGTTACCATACCATTTTCTAAAATAACCTCCTTTATTATGTGGAAACCATTTACAATCTGACAAAATAGCTTCTTCAGAATTATCAAAATTAAAACCGATTTTCAATATGCTCACTTCGTTCCATAATCTCAAAAATCTCTCATTATTTGAGGTTGTTAGACCTTGTTTTATTTCCGTTAAATTTCCTAATTTATTATACTTTACAAATACATTCTTAATCCTCTCACTCAACCAATACCCAATCGGACTTCCCGGAATTTTCTCGAAATCTTTTTGGTTGGCAGTATAAAACCAACCGCATTGGGGATTCTGAATGGCTTCGAGGGTCTTCGGAGCCTGGTTTTCAGATCCTCTAAAATCACTGAGTCTTATATAGCTTCCTTTGGCGTTTTCAATATTGCTCTTTCTAAGCGTAAAGGTACATATGGGAACCGTTGCTCCATCAAATCCTGAATACTCCAACTGTACGAGGTTATTGATAAGATGATCATTAATAACCTTTTTTCGTAATTTCTCATAGCTTGAAATAAACATCCATACAAAGGGTGTCATATAACCCGTAAGTCCGTCAACTTTACATAATTCAAGGCAGCGAATTACGAATGTTGCAAACAAATCAGATTTAGTATCAGGGTAATTTTTATCCACAAATTCCTTCACACTGGGTTCCATACGCGAAGAGTTGATATAGGGAGGATTCGTAACTACCAGTTCGTATCGTTGCCCCAACAGTCGATAAAGAGCTTTCAATTCAGATTGTTTTTCCGAGAATAATGTATTCTCTTCAATTTGAATCTGATTGTATTCATCGGGACCAATATTTATTAACGAACCCAATGCTTCAGCATTTTCAAATTTGCTGTCTGATTCAAAATCCTGATAAAAATAAATATTGGGTACAACGCTATTTGCTTCAATCTTTTTGAAAAAACGTCTGTAACGTTGCCTTCCCTTCATTAACAAGACAAATGATGCCAACTGTGAAGCACGCTGATCAATATCCACACCCCAGAGATTCTTCGTAATGATTAATTCCGGAATTCTGCTGGGCTCATATCCCAATTCTTCGTATATGCGGTAAAACACATCAAATGCATAGGACAGAATATGTCCCGAGCCGGTACATGGATCAAAGAACTTAACTTCCTCAATATTGGCTTCGCGTTTTTTCAGTTGATCAATATAAGCCGGTTTAATGTAGAATTCAAGTTCGGATAAAATTTTAGTCTGAGGATAACACTCGCTCCAGAACTGTCCAAGTGTGTTGTCCACCATATACCGGACAATCCACTTGGGTGTGAACAACTGAGAGGCAGGTGCCAGCTCATCTTTTTTGTATGTATTCTTGGATTGTATAAGTTGCTCATTCTTTTCCGAAATATAGAACTGGTACAACCAGCCGATGATTTCCACCTCCCGGCAATCCTCCTCGGCCATGCCAGTCACAACATCATTTACGATGCTGAAGGGTGAGGTCAGGTCGTCGGGCAACAACAGCTCGGTGTAATCTTCAATCCGCTCGAAAAGGAAAGGGAAGAGATGGCTGAGGTGATTGCATGCAGCTACCAGCAACATGCGGTAGACCTCGTTGTCGGGATTGTTGGAGGGCTGGCGACCATCCAGGATATCAAAAAGCAGTGTCTTGTTCACTTTCAGCTCCCCGGGTATGTTTCCCGAATGGGCTTCGGTGAGGATCTGGGGACTTACATGATCGGGGGTGGCGGGTGAGACGACCGACAGGCCGATGGGTTGATAGCCGTTGACATCCATGAAACGAAGGGCGACCAGGCGGTTGAACCAGGTATAGGCTACCTTGTCGATCATAGCCTGCTTGCCATGACGGTGGATCTCTTCGTTCAGCTTCTGCAGCGTATCAGCTTTTCCCCTTAACTCGGAGGTATCCTGCGACAATACATAGTTCATCTTTGCACCCACCTGCTGGAGCAGTTTGGTACGTGCCTCCTGTGCGAATCGTTTCAGTTGATTGGTGTTCATCTCTTAGTTCAGTGTAATGCGGTAGTTCTCTTTGATCTTTTGTTCGATTGCTTCTCTCAGCTTTGAAATATAGGTCTCCACATCCTCCATGTTCTCCAGCTGTGTCTTGTTGAGCCGGACCTCTTTCTCCACCCTGGCAATGGATGTGAACCTTATTGTGGGTCGGGGAAGTGGATCCTCAACGTCGGGTAGAGTTGGTGGTGTAGGTTTATTGTCAACCATATAATTCAACTGCCGTGTATATAGCTCGCTCAGGCTGTTCCGATCGCTCTTCAGGTTGCCGATATATGGCTGTCTGCCGGCCTTTGCGATAATCTCCTCAAACGGTCGTATCGCATTTGCCCGTATATGTTGGGGTACCTCCTTAAAGATATAGCTTAACTTCAACTGTTCGATTTTTCTGTTTGCCTCTTCTGTCAAGGCAAATTTCTCTTCCCGAATCTTATCTGCAATCTTTCCGGCTAGCTGGTCCATCGCAACCTTGGCATCCTGCATCGCACTGCCTTTATAGGGTGCGGCACTTTGAGCTATTTCTGCGAGGAGCGCCCTTTCCGGTGCATCCACATGTTCGAAGTTGGCCCGGTTCTCGTTCCTGAACTCGAGAATCCTGTCGAATATCTTCTTCTGCTCACCGTTCCAGAACTGGAGGATGGGATCATATACCTGTTCCTTCAGATCCAGCAGTTCATCTTCATGTTTGCGGATATTCTGTATCAGCTCTGCATAGTTCATCACTCCCAGCTTGTGCAGGAGATCGGCCAACGGTATCAGTGCTTTCAGAAAAGGATAACGATCAGCCTCAACCAGCAGCTGACGGATTCCCTTCAGCTCGGCAAGTGCCTTATCCCTGAACAGCATCGCGGCATCCTTCCCTTCGGTGTGTGGGTTGGTTTCGTTAAAGGTTTCGTGGTAGACAACTTTCAGGCATCTGATATCTTCGGGTTTAAATTTGATTTGAGGATTGATTAAAGTACTCAGCCAGGTGCGGTTGTTGTCGAACGCATCCATCATACTCTTGTCGTCAAGGTAATTGTCTGCATTCTTCGCCTCCAGCTTGCCTCGCTTGAACAGCTGCGCCGTGATGCACCAGATGGCCATGGTGGACCAACCGTAGGGTTTCTTGGAGAAGTGGTCTCTCAGGTCACTCAACGAGGTTCTGTCGTGCTGCGCCTTCCTCCTTTCAAGCAGGTTGAGCAGCTCCTGTTCCGGTGCGGAGAGCAAATCGGGATCACCGTTGAAGAGGGAGAGCTCTCCCTTGGCCATGATGGTGCGCAGTTGTGCCTCGTCGAGCGTGGCGCTGCCCAGCAGTCGCAGTTTCGGGTAGGCGAGCTGTATCAGGTCCTGGGCTGTTTCAAGGATCCTGCTCCTGCCGTCACGGCTGGTGGAGGTGCGGTTGATCACACCATTCATGTAGATGACAGCACTGCCCAGTAGATCGTTGGTGGTGGACTGCAGTTGTTTTTTTCGCAATCCGTTCTGCCGTCCTTTCTCATAGATGATCCTTGTTACAGAATCCTTCACCGCTGTGCTCTGTGCCTGCTTGATATATTTCTCGGTTTGGAGGTAAAGCCGCACTTCGTAGATAAAACGTTTCTCGGGAGGGAGCTTCACCATCATCAGGGTACCATCGGCCATGGTACTTCCTCCGTAGTATGCTTCATGGTCGTAACTGTCGTTGTTGGGGGTGATGATATCTATCTTGAGCTCTTTCTCCCTGCCGAACAGGACACCATCGACCTTCCGGGTGTATTCAAACTCCTGCCGGTTGGATTCGTTCCGGATCTTATTGTCACGGATGACTCCATCGTAGGCCAGCTCGCTGATCATCTGGGTGATCAGGTTGTTGTCGATGGGCATGTTCTTGATCTCTACCTCCACATCTTTCTCATCGTCGGTCAGGTATTCGTATACATCACCTTTCACCTGGATGTAAGATTGCTGTTCCAACAGCGAAAGGGCCTCTTCAACCGCCCTGTTGTGGATGGTGAGGTTGATGTTGAGACGGTCGATCAGCAACACGGAGATGTTGCGGGCCGTACCCTTGAAGCTTTCGTAATACTTGATCATGAAGAGCACTTTCAGCACCCTTACGGCCATGGGATTGGAGGCACCGAGGTTGTTGTTGGCAACCAGTATCGCGTTCTGTGCTTCGGTGCGCAGGGTGCCGGCGATCCCTTCGAACATCTGGTCGAAGCTTACGAGTGAGTGGGTATTGGTCAGGTCCATCTCCTTGAGGATATGCTGGAACACACCCAGCATAGAACGTTCGCCGACCGACTGGTGCTGCCCCTGGAATACGTTGTGACGGGAGAGCGACTTGATGCACTGCTGGAAGAGGTCGAACTGGTAAGGGAGGAAGGGGTACTTGTTGACGAAGTCATGCTCATCCTTGTATCCCCTGAACTGGATGCCGCTGTTGGAGAATGAGATCAGCGTCCGGATATTCTCCTCTTCGCTTTTGAAGAGTCGGGTGAGCACAGGAACACCATCATCGCTTTTCTCAAGGAGGCGCTTTTCAATCACCTCATCCACGCTGGAGGAGGTCAATGGCATGCGTACCTTGAACCGTCCCTGGATCTTGGAGAAGTCGTCGGACTGCACCTTGGAGTCATCTCCCACAAGGTTCTCAAGATCTTCCTGCGAGGTGACCATCACCCAGCTGTTGCCGTTGCATTTGGTGTAGAGGGTCTCGGCGAGGGTCTGCAGGTTGAGCATCAGCTTCGTCCTTTCGGCGATGAACTGTCCCACTTCATCCACGAAGAAGTTGAGCCGGAAGTTCTTACCCCGGGCATTGATGTAATCGCTTACCTTCATGGCGAAGTCCTCGATGGACTGTTTGTGCTGTGACTGCCACTTGAAGAGGTAGTTCTTGTATTGCTCGGGATCGGCGCTATAGACTACCGCACAGCTCTGTGCGATGGCATCGTTGATCTGCGGCTTGATGTAATCCTTACGGGCTTCCGTCCAGGGCTGGCCGTACACCTTCTCAAACTCCTGCTTGAAGGCTTCATACTTGCTGTCCCTGACAAGACTCTCCTCAAAGGCTGCCACGTGGGGCTGGAAGCCGTAAAAGCCCTGGTGGTCGTAGAATACCTTGTAGAACACCTTCAGGATGGCGTTCTCATCGCTCTTGGTGGTGATCTGTGCCTGCTGGTCGATATTGAAAAGGATGCTTTCCGAGTTGATTTTTCTCAGACTGCTTTGTATATCACCCTTGAGCTTGATATCGTCGGTGATCTTCTCCGCGAATAGCTCACCCAGGTGATAACCGTTGTACTTCTTGTTCTCCAGCACATAGCTGAGGATCTTGAGCAGGTGGGATTTACCCGAGCCGAAGAAGCCGGAGATCCAGACTCCATTGGTGATCCCGTTTTCGTTGTAATACTCAAAGAAGTCTGCAAGCTTGTTGGATATCTCCCGGGTGACGACATACTCATCCACCTCCTGGAAGATGTTGGCCTGGTCGTCGGCCTTGATAACGGTATCGATTTTTCTGTTAACATCTTTGCGAAAAAGATTGACTGGCGTGATCATGATTTATATCTTTTGTGAGAAAATATTGTTGGCTCTGTAATAGTTATCGTCCTCCAGCAGATTGAACAGCTTCAGTGACTTGCCGGAATACTCACCGGGGAAGAACATCAGCGTGGGGATGTTCTTCACGGCACTCTGCAGGTTGTTGAGCACGATGTGGGAGCGGATGAAGGGGAAGACTTTCCCTACACCCTTGATGAACAGCATGGAGGGTTTCTCTGCCTCTATACGTTCACTGATGGCGGGTATGAACCGCTCGTGGATGTTGATGGTGGACTGCAGCGCATCGATGAAGAATAGCTTCTCCATGCCCTGCTCGATTGCAAACATATCCTCCAGGCCGATGTTTTGTTCTACCAGCGCGCAGCTCAGCTCAAACAGGTCGATACAGAGTGCCTTGATTCCTTCGTTGTGGAGCTTCCTGACCAGGTTGCCGATCTCGTTGTTGACCTGGTTCTCGGCTTTCACCTCGTAAGGGGCTATCCAGAAAGGAATCTCGCCCGAGAGCCCCTCCATCTTGATGAACCGTTCCTGCGATACTACCTTGCGGATGAAAGTGAATTTTTCATATATGGATTCTTCTAAGGTCATACCCTTTTCAGTTTAGTAATAGTCTTAAATCCTGTGGCCTGGTGGCCGAAATAAGTGAGGTGAACGCAATGCTCAACTGTGGCACCTGAATGATGCGCTCCTTCACGTTGTTGATAAGGCCTGCCTGCTCCAGCACCTTGAATGTATATTGTCGTACTTTTTTTTGCGTGAGAGATGTGAGCTTCTCTGCCTCGGGATGGTCGGCAGCGACACGGCTGAAGAAGACGTTGTAGTCCATATCGGTCAGCGTGATATCGAAGAGCGCCACTTTCTCGGCCACCACATCGATCACGAAATCGTAGAAGAACCGGTAGGCCCTGGCGAAAGCGACCATCGAGAGTAGTCGCTGCTCCTCATAGGAAGCCCTGGCGAGGTGGTTGATCTCATCATCCGACAAGGTGGCCAGACGTTTCTTCATTTCAATGAACTGCCTCTTATTGGTCTTCGCACGCTCCTTCCCGACATCCTCCGGCTTCAGCTCATCGAGGGAGAGCCCCTCGTTCACCATCTTCTCCGCCAGATAAGTCATCACCGGCACCTGCAACGAGGCGGCGGTGAAGGAAAATTTATACCTCTCTATCTTCTCTTTATTCATCCGGATCAATCAGTTGTTGCATCTCTACGACAAAAAAGATAACCGGCAGGACCTGTGTCTCAACATCAATGGCAGCGGAACCACCAACATGTTACGACCGGTCTGCCAGGTATCCTTTTCGGCAGTTTTTATTCACTTATATGTTCATTTCAGGCACTCATGGCTGTTGCATCACAAATATAGGAATTAAAACGGTAAAACAGTTAAAAAAAGTTTCCGAAATAGCTGTATATTGAACATTCCTGCCGGGTAACCTTTCACAGCTGCTTTTGGAATTAATCGCAGAAAGCGTTCTTTTTCAATCAAATTATAAAGTTTCAGACATAACTTGACAGACCTACTAAGTTCAAGATAGAAGTGCAAAAGATTTGATTACATTACACTTCTTATCTTAATTGTTTTTTTTCAAAATCCCCTTTCAAAAGTGCTTAAGGGGTAAACTTCATGATGAGGCAGCTTTTTTTGCATTAACGTCTCTCACCTTTTCATTTCATCTCAACTTTCTTAATTATAATAAAAAATGATACAAAATGTCAAAAAAACGATATAATATTTTGCAGGCATAAGGGCGAACTGCACCTATCTTTGTTTTTGTGCGATCGAGATATCTATTTCCAATAATTTTAATACATAGAAAGTATGCTAAAAAAAACACAATGTATTCTGGCCTTATCTATATGTATAATGGCATTGCAAGCTCAGCAGGAACAAGTTCCGCAAACCGTACAAAATCGTCCTCCACAATGGGATCCCCGTAGCACTGAATGGTATTATCCCGTACCTGAAAAAGTTGTTCCTGGGCAAGGCGTAAAACCTCCCTCGGACGCTATTATTCTTTTTGATGGTACAGACCTGTCAAAATGGGAATCAGCTAACAGGAATAATCCGGGAGCAGCTGCTGAATGGGAAGTAAGGAATGGAGAGTTGAGAGTTGTACCGGGAAAAGGTACCATTCGGACCAAGGATTATTTTGGAGATTGTCAGCTACACATTGAATTTAAGTCACCCGCCCCCGGATCTCATAACGGGCAAGATAGGGGGAACAGTGGTATAATGCTTCAGAGCCGTTATGAAATACAGGTATTGGATGGGGATAATAATCCTACATATGTAAATGGAATGGTAGGTAGTGTATATAAACAAAGTGCACCGTTGGTCAATGCATATACCAGAAACGGGGAATGGCAGATATATGATATATACTGGAGAGCTCCACGTTTTGGTACGGGGGGAGAATTGGAATCTCCGGCGATGGTAACTGTAGTTTTGAATGGAGTGGTGGTTCAAAATAATTATATACTAAAAGGTAGTACTCCTTATACCGGTCTGCCAAGTTACACTCCTCACGGGAGAATGCCTTTGACATTACAGGATCACGGTACTGAAGTTGCATTCCGTAATATCTGGATACGAAATTTATAATAAAGAATTAATCTTAATATTATGACGACACGGAGAAGTTTTTTGAAAAGTACGGGAGCTTTAGCAACGACTTTTGGGGTTGCATCGATCCTCTCACCACAAATAATGGCCTCCATTAATAAGAGTGCACCAAGTGACAGGGTGAATATTGCAGTTATTGGTGTGGGAATGGGATGTGCCGATTTGAACGGGATTCTGCAAAATGATTGGGCTCATTGTGCTGGAATGTGTGATGTAAACCAGGAACGGTTGGAAACACAAGCAGCAGATTTCAGAAAAAGATATCCCGATCAAACTACAGATATGAAGTTGTATAAGGATTTTCGGGATGTATTGGATAACAAGGATATTGATGGTGTAATTATTGGAACCCCGGATCATTGGCATACCTATATGTTTTGTGAGGCATTGAAAGCGGGAAAAGCAATTTATGTAGAAAAACCCGTTGCCAACTCTATCGCGGAATGTAATACAATGATGGATTTTCAAAAGAAATATAAGGGGATAGTAACTACAGGATTATGGCAAACCAGTCAACGTTACTTCCGTGGAGCAAATGATATCTTGGCTACGGGTGCATTGGGAGACATTTATAAAGTCCATATTTTCCTTTGCCAGAATACCAATCCACGTTTACCAACACCTGATAGTATAGTCCCTTCAGATTTTAATTATGATATGTGGTTAGGTCCTGCTCCCCTACGTCCGTATAATCAGGGAAGAGTAAGGGGCTGGCGCGGTTTTTGGGATTATGGTGGGGGACAACAGACTGACTGGGGGGTACATTGGATAGACTCTGCATTTGATGGATTGGCAGTATTGGGACTGGATAACAGGAGTTTTCCAAAATCGATCTATTCCACTGCTTATAAGCATCCCGATACATTCAATGAGACACCCAGTGTACAAACCACAATTTTTCAGTATGACAATTTTCATATTGAATGGACTCAACAGGTTGCACATTTATATAATCGGAATCAGGGTGTGGTCTGGATTGGCAGTAAAGGAATGTTAGTTTGTAATCGCGACGGATATGAATTAATCCCGGTAAAAAGTCGTGAGGGTGAATTGTTGGCTCAACCGTATCAGATGGCAGGTCCGTTTGAATTTCGTGGAGTTATAGATCATGCTACCAATTGGGGTGAATGTATACGAAAGGGAACCATGGAGACGAATAGTCCCATTGAAAAAGGGGTATTTGCTACTATTCTGGCTCATGCGGCCAATATTTCCTTTCGAACCAATAGCAAGGTTGTCTATGATCCAAAGTCCCGTTCTTTTGGTGATAATCAGGAAGCAAATACATATCTGAAGCCGGTTTACCGATCTCCCTGGGAATATCCTGTTTTATAAAGATATGGAATACGGAAAATAATGAAGTGGTTTTATATACAACATGAATTATATGAGAAAACTAAATATAATAATTGTATTGTGTTATTTGGGGATATTCTGTTTGCAAGCGATGGAGGTCAGCCGCATGGAGCCCTCATTCTGGTGGACAGGAATGAAAAACCCTGAATTACAGATAATGCTTTATGGAAAGGATATTGCAAAATCCAAGGTTCAACTTGACTATGATGGAGTGAGAATTAAGGAGGTTGTACAGGTTGAGAATCCAAACTATCTGTTTGTTTATCTGGAACTCCGGGATAATACCCGACCGGGCATCATGCAGATAGAACTGACAGAGGGGAAGAATACGATCCGCAAACCGTTTGAACTCAAGCAGAGGAGTAATCGGCCGGGTGCTATGGGTTTTTCATCCGGTGATGTGATGTATTTGATCACTCCCGACCGTTTTGTGAATGGAATACCGGAAAATGATAATCTGGATACAGTGAAAGTTAATCGTCAACGTCCTGGTTCACGGCATGGGGGTGATCTGCGAGGGATTATCAATAAGCTTGATTATATTGAAGATTTGGGTTTCACCACCGTCTGGTTGAATCCGGTACTGGAGAATAGAATGCCCGGCGGATCATATCACGGATATGCAATTACAGATTTTTTTAATGTAGATCCCCGCTTTGGAACGAATGAAGAATATTGTGAATTGGTAGACAAGGCACATGAAAAAGGGATGAAAGTTGTTATGGATATGATTTTCAATCATTGCGGCAGTTCACATTGGTGGATGAAAGATATGCCTGCTTCCGATTGGTTGAATAATCAGGGAAATTTTGTGCAAACTACTCATTACAAATGGACTCTGATGGATATTCATGCTCCTGAGTCAGAGAAGGATATTCTGGTAAATGGATGGTTTGGCAGAGGTATGCCCGATTTGAATCAACGCAATAGACATCTTGCTACCTATCTGATACAAAATAGTATTTGGTGGATTGAATATGCCAGGATAGATGGTATTCGACAGGATACACATCCCTATGCTGACTATGATTTTATGGCCAGATGGTGTCAAGAGGTTGAAAATGAGTACCCAGACTTTAATATTGTAGGTGAAGCGTGGTATCCAAGGATTACTGCATCTGCATGGTGGCAGGGAAATTCACCAAACAACAACAGTAACAGCCATTTGAAGACAGTCATGGATTTTGACCTGTCATTTACAGCTAAAGATGCTTTTACGGATGAGTCTTCCTCACGTGAAGGATCGGAAGCCGGACTGTTCAAACTCTATGAGGTAATCGCCCAGGATTATCTATTTGCAGATCCGGATAATATCCTCACTTTTTTGGATAATCATGATTTAGGACGATTCATGAAGAAAGAGGAGAAGGATTTAAGAAGATATAAGCAGGCAATTGCCTTTCTTCTAACCACAAGGGGTATACCTCAAATATATTATGGGACAGAAATATTGATGTATGGAGAAAAAAAGGATGGTGACGGAAATATTCGTAAGGATTTTCCAGGTGGATGGCCTGATGATGAGGTAGATGCCTTTACAAAAGAAGGACGGACGTTATTACAGAACGAAGCCTGGGATTATATGCAAAAGATTCTTCACTGGAGAAAAATGAGCTCTCCTGTAAAGGAAGGAAAACTGATCCATTACACTCCCGACCGCACGGGCTGTTATGTCTATGCGCGTATAAAGGATGGACAGACGGTGCTGGTGGTGCTCAATGGAACCGATAACGAACAACTTCTACCGATGTCGCGATTCTCCGAAGTAATAGGGAAATATCAGGCAGGAAAAGACATTATAACCGGGAAAAGCGTTTCAGTTGCTGAAACCGTAAAACTTCCTCCAAGAGGTGTATTTATCATAGATTTATATTGACATTTTAATACCAATTACATTATGGACAGACAAATGAATATTTTCTCTTCCCCTGGAAGAAGAGGTGGACGACATTTATTGAATAAGGCATTTCTAATAATAGGCATGTTGCTTATTTCAATGGGAACATTTGCACAGATACGTATAACCGGTGTGGCGACAGATGCCGGGACAGGAGAAACACTTCCCTTTATTACCATTCAGGTGAAAGGAACCACACAGGGAACGACTACTGATAGTGATGGAAAATATACGATTGTAGTCCCCGGACAAGATGCTGTTCTTGTATATTCCTATATCGGATATCAAACAATTGAAGTTACTGTAGGTATTCAGACAACGATAAACGTTGCTTTACAGGAAGATATCGAGGTTCTTGATGAAGTAGTTGTAGTTGGATATGGTGTGCAAAACCGTCGTGATGTTACCGGATCAATCGCCAAGGTAGAGGGAAGCGACCTGATGTCGATACCTACCAGTTCTTTTGATGCAGCAATGCAGGGAAGAGCGGCGGGTGTGCAGGTAACACAAACTTCTGGAATGGCTGGTGCCGGTGCTGCAATTCGTGTACGTGGTATTGCTTCTATCACTGCCGGAGGAGATCCTCTTATTGTGATTGACGGGATACCTGTCCAGCAAGATGCCGGAAGCCGGACAGGAGGAGCACAGGATAACCCATTGGCTTCTTTAAATACCAATGATATACAAAGTATTGATATTTTGAAAGATGCTTCAGCCACTGCTATTTATGGTTCCCGGGGTGCCAACGGAGTTGTGCTAATCACCACAAAACGAGGTAAGAGTGGAAAACCCCAGATTAATTATAGCTCCCGGGTTGCTTTTGCCACTCCGAATGTAAAAGTGAAAATGTTGGAAACTGCGGACTATCTGAAACTATATAGAGAGGGGTTGGTAAATGACTATACTTTTAATCCTCAAAGTGCTCCTGATCCGGCAACAGTGACTACTTATCCGGGAGGATACACCGAAGCGGAAGCATTAGCCAATAATACGGATTGGCAAGATTTGGTAACACGCACAGGAATATCTACTTACAATGATCTTTCAATTTCGTTCGGTTCGAATAGACTAAAGACCTATATCGGACTTTCAAACGTTGCCGAAAATTCCTATATAAAAGAGAATCACTTCAAACGAACAAGCGGACGTTTGAACCTTGATTATTCTCCGTTTAACTTTCTTCAGGTAGGAGGAAACTTTACTTTTTCCAGAACTTTCAATAAGTATGTTCCCGTTAGTTGGGATGGGGGATATGGTCGTGCCATTAGCAATGCGTTACCTTATTTTCCTGCATACGACTCAGATGGAAACTATTATAAATTCCCGATGTCAACCAATCCGGTCGCAGAAATATATGAAAAACTTCGGGAGATTTATACAGATCGGGTAATGACTAACATGTATGCCGATTGGACAATTATAAAAGATCTCTCCTTTCGTGTAGAAGGTAATATTGATTATAGGGATAACGAATCGAACTATTTACGAACGAAAGAATTATCAACTGCGCCTAATAGTAACATAACCAATCAGTATGATATGAACTGGAATGCCAAGGCATTGTTGAATTATGCCTTAAAGGTGGGAGACAATCATCGTTTTCATTTCCTTTTAGGTACAGAGGCATTAAGGTCTAAAAGAACCTCCAACTATAGGAATGTTGTGTTTGAGATGGGTAAGGAGGATTGGTTGTATAATAACCCGGAATTCGATCCGTCAAAAGAAACATCTACCCGTTATCCTAATCAGGAGTATTCGTTCATTTCTTTCTTCGGTCGTGTAAACTATACATTGAAAGAGCGTTATATGCTCACTGCTACTTATCGTCGTGATGGTTCATCCCGTTTTGGAGAGAATAATAAGTTCGGTGATTTTCCTGCAGCCTCCGTTGGTTGGTTAATCACGGAAGAAGATTTTATGAAGGATAATGATATTGTAAGCCTCCTGAAATTAAAAACAGGTTATGGTATTACAGGAAATGCGGAAATACCAAACTATGCCCAATGGGGGGCAGTCAATGTGAATGAGACACAATTATACACCGGAAAACAGTACTGGTATATTAATTCTTTAAAGAATCCGAACCTGAAATGGGAGACAACTAATACTTTTGACGTCGGTTTGGAGTACGGATTCCTGAAAAATCGGTTCTCAGGGGAAATAGGATTCTATAATAAGAACTCTAAAGATCTATTCCTGAATGTTCGTGTTCCTGCATCCGGTGGATATACCCAATTCTTAGGCAATATAGGAAAAGTGCGCAATACCGGAATAGAATTCAATGTTAAGTCTGTGAATGTCAATAATCATGATTTTAACTGGACAACCGATTTTAATATCAGCTACAACAAAAACAAAGTGATTGATGTAGGTACCGCCGGGCCTGATGCATTAGGCGGTGAGGGTGATACTCGTGTACTTGTCGGACAACCTATCGGGGTCAACTATCTGGTAAAAACTATCGGTGTTGATCCGCAGGATGGTGCTCCGATTTATGAAATGTTGGATGCGAATAAAAAGCCAATCGGATCAACCAAAGAATATAATGCAGAACGTGACCGTCAGCCGGTCGGTCATCCTTATTCTGATTTCGTTGGGGGGCTGAATAACCGCTTTTTATGGAAAAATTGGGATTTCGGTTTCATGTTTACTTTCCAGATAGGAGGAAATATTTATGACGATGGTGAAAAGTTTCAAATGAATAATATGGGAACCTGGAATTTGAAAGAGAGGGTTTTGGATCGCTGGCAAAAACCGGGTGATATAACCGATATACCCCGTATTACATTAGGCAGGAGTGGAATTAATCAGGCACGTAATACAACCGAATATTTGCATGATGCAGGTTTTCTCCGCCTTAAGAACCTGAATGTCGGTTATACATTCACCGGGACACCCTTGAAAAGACTTTATATTCGTGACGTACGTATTTATGCCCAGGCGACCAATCTGCTTACCTTATTTAATGAATATTATACTAAGTATAGCGGTGAACCGGAAATCATGCGTGACGTGACAAGTGCACAGGCCCGTAACTTGAGTTTGAATGTCACTTATCTTACTCCCCCGCAGGCATGTACCTATACTATTGGATTAACAGTTAATTTCTAAAGATTACTATCATGAAGAGAAAAAATATATTCCTTATATCCCTTTGTTTAATTTTGGGATTTACGACTTGTGACGATATGGATTTCCTGCAGATTAAACCGGATAATCTGATTCTGACTGATGATGCAGTGAAAACAGTTGATGATCTTGAAAAATTACTTTTGGGTACTTATCAGCAAGTTCGTTCTGGGGGTTTTTGGGGTGGAGAAGCTTTACGTGGATTCGGAGTGATATCCGATGACGCAATAGCTAATACCGCTACGTTTCAGTGGGTGCAGATGACCACTCATGAAATGAATCTGGTAAATCCGGTTGGGCGTGACTTGTGGCAAAACACCTATAACGCTATTAACAGGGCCAATCAGGTTGCCTTTAATGATCTTGCAGAAGAAATATTATCTGCGTCCGGGGACAAAGCCATTCAGTTCAAAGCTGAAGCTGCCTTTATCAGGGGGTTCGGACATTTCCATTTAGTCAGGGCTTTCGGGCTACCTTACTCGGAAGAGCATAAAAATACTGCAGAAATGGGTATCCCCATCCGTGTAAGAGGAGTAATGGATCGGGAAACAGCTTTTGAGATTATTCAACGTTCGACCGTTGAGGAGGTATACAATCAGGTTATTACTGATCTTGAATTTGCTGCTGCAAACCTTTCTTCTTCTAACCAATGGGATTCGGGAAGAGCCACATCGGATATTGCCAAAGCGTTATTAGCTAAAGTACATTTTTATCGTCACGATTATGCACAGGCTGCCAAATGGGCTAATGAAGTGATAAGTACCGGAAAATATCAGCTTGATGAGGATATGACAGCCAAATATGCAAGAGCAGAAAAAGGAACCGCAACTCATGAAGTTATTTTTATGATCCCTTCCATTTCTATTACAGAGGATTCTTGGGGCGGCTTGCGTGCATTTCGTACAAATGATTTAACTCTCCCGATTTACCATCCTTCAGAATCTTTACTACAAGCGTATGACGATGTAAATGATAAACGATTCGAAACTTTCTATAAAGAAATAAACGGTTCATGGTATACTACTCGTTTTGATTATCAATATATGGATGGGATTGTCATGGCCTATAATGAACTACTCCTTATTTACGCGGAAGCTTTAGCCGAATCAGGTGGTGATTTGAATGAAGCGCTGACCGCTCTGAACCTGATTGAGCATCGAGCCTACGGAGAAAATAAAACGACTCAACAAGATAAGGAGAGTATAATTAATGCTTGTCGTAAAGAGCGTCGGCTTGAGTTGGCCCTGCAAGGTGAACGTTTGTTTGAGTTGAAACGTACACGACAGAATGTACGGGGTAATGCATGGGATTCAAGGAAGATATTATTCCAGATCCCTGATGTAGAGCAGAGTGGGAATCCTTATGTGACAATGAACTAAAAGCGTACTCTCATGAGAAATAAATCTATTTTATACATTCTGATAGTCTTATTTGCCGGAGCTTCTGTAGAAGCCCGGCAAATAGACCGTATTGAACCGCTCTTCTGGTGGAGTGGAATGAAAAACCCGGAGTTACAGTTAATGGTGTATGGAGAAGAGATAGCCTATTACAAACCGTCTATTGACTATCCGGGTGTTTACTTGAAAAGTAGTGTTGCTGTTGAAAGCCCGAATTACCTGATCCTATACCTCGATATATCGGAAGCAGAACCAGGGAATTTCGATATTACTTTTAGCCGTAATCAGGAAAAAATAAGTTACACTTATGAGCTGAAGCAAAGGAAAGATAGTATGACAGATATAAGAGGTTACGATTCATCTGATGTGCTTTACCTGATTATGCCGGATAGATTTGCTAATGGAGATACTACTAATGATCAGCTACCGATGACAGCTGAATATACGGTTGATCGTACCCGGCCTGGAGCTCGTCATGGTGGTGATCTTTTAGGCATCGAACAACATTTGGACTATTTGGAAGAGCTGGGAGTGACGGCAATCTGGTTGAATCCTGTTTTGGAGAATGATGGCAGAGGCGGCTTTTACCATGGATATTTTGCCACAGATATGTATAGTATTGATCGCAGGTTGGGATCCAACGAAGATTATCTGCGGTTGATAGATAAAACACATAAAAGGGGTATGAAAGTTGTTATGGATATGATATTTAATCATATTGGAGCAAATCATCCATGGGTACTTGATAAACCGGCAAGGGATTGGTTTAATGTCAGTCCCAGTCAACGCGGGAATCATGCCAAAGAGATTTTCTATGATAACTATGCTTCCCGATATGATTCTGATGTAATGAAATATGCCGGTTTTGGTATTGATTTGAACCAGGCAAATCCACATGTAGCGACTTATCTTATCCAGAATTCGATCTGGTGGATTGAATATGCCCGTATCGATGCGATCCGGCAGGATACTTATCCCTATGCCGATTATGATATGATGCGTGAATGGAATATCCGGATAATGGAAGAGTATCCGCAGTTTAATATTGTTGGTGAAATATGGACAGAGTATACCATTGGAACCGCCTGGTGGCAAAAAGGCAGTAAACTTAATTCGGGGAAAGATACCGAATTGAAATCGGTGATGGATTTTACTCTTATGAGTATTGCCAGTGAAATATTTAACAATAAGTCTGCTCCGAATGGGAGATTGCAGAAATTGTATACACATATGTGTTATGATTTTGTTTATCCCGATATACAGAATGTATTACGGTTCCTTGAAAATCATGATACAGACCGTTTCCTTCGGGAGAAACCCGCAGATTTACATGCATATAAGCAGGGATTGGCCTTTCTTTTGACGATTCCGGGTACTCCTCAACTCTATTATGGACAGGAATTACTCATGTATGGAACAAAGAGCGCTCCCGGGGGTGATGGAAATATACGTTTAGATGTACCGGGAGGTTGGCCTGGCGACACTGAAAACTGGTTTACACCGGAGGGACGTTCTGCCATGCAGAATGAGGCATGGAATTATCTTCAGACCCTTCTTCGGTGGAGGAAAAATAATAAAATAATATCGGAAGGTACAATGATTCATTTTCAACCTAATCAGGGAGTATACGTATATGAACGCTATCTGAACGGTCAAAGTATAATCGTTATATTGAATGGGGCTAATCAAGAAGTTAATCTTCCCTTATCGCGGTACAATGAAATTTTAAGAGGAAAAACAAAAGGGACAGATATTATTACGAACCGGGTAATTCCTTTAGAAGGGGAGTTGAAAATTAATGCGAAAGAGGTGCTAATTCTGGAAATGTAATCTAATTAAGTCACAATCTTATGATTAATAGACGAGAATTTGTAAAGCAGATAGGTGTGGGGACTGCAACCATCGGCCTGGGTAGTATAACCGCCATTACTTCATGTAAAGATGTAGATAAAGCATCAGTAACTTCATCGTATTCAGACGATGAGCAAACGCTTTTTATTGGTGATGATATTGCTATCGTCGAAACAGTATACGGCAAAGTCCAGGGATATATACTGAATAAAGTCTATACCTTTTTAGGGATTCCATATGGTGCAGATACTTCAGGAAAGAATCGCTTCAAGCCTCCGCAAAAACCGACACCGTGGGAAAATGTACGTCCGGCTGTTTTTTATGGACATACTGCCCCGCAAAATATGGAAAATCGTTGGCCTAATAATTACGGCACTTTTGCAGATCATTGGAATTATTGGGATGTTAGTGAAGATTGCCTTTGTCTGAATGTCTGGACTCCGGCAATAAATGATAATAGGAGGAGGCCTGTATTGCTTTGGCTTCATGGCGGAGGTTTTACGAGTGGAAGTGGAATTGAGCAGGACGGATATCATGGAGAAAATCTGAGTCGATACGGAGATATTGTTTTTGTTTCCGTCAATCATCGTTTAGGACCTTTAGGTTTCTCCGATCTTTCGGGTGTAGGAGGAGAAAAGTATAAAGATTCCGGAAATGTAGGAATGCTTGATATTATTCTTGCGATGGAATGGATCAGGGATAATATTGCTGTTTTTGGGGGTGATGCCGAAAATGTGACGGTTATGGGGCAGTCCGGTGGAGGTGCAAAAGTGTGTACTGTAGCAGCTATGCCTGCAGCAAAGGGTATGATACATAAAGCCGTGCCTTTGAGTGGATCGACTATTGAGGCATCCGATCAAAATATCACAAGGAAGATCGGCGAGTATATACTTAAAGAGGCAGGATTGACCCGTAATGAGATTGATAAACTTCAAGATATTCCTTGGAAAGATTATATTGAATTAAGCAATAAGGCTGCGAGGAAGTGTCTGGAGGAAATGCAAACTACTTCACGTCGTACATTTGGGCCTGTTGGCGATGGAATTCATATTCCTAAAGGAACATTCTATTCTTCCGAAGCATCAGAAGGAGCACCACAAGTACCGATGCTATTGTGTACTACTTTTCATGAATGGAATCCCAATAGAGGAGATGCTTCTTTGGAAAATATTACGCTTGGAGAGGTGGTAGAAAAACTTCGGCCTCGTTATGGAGATAAAGCCGGAAGGATTGTAGAGATGTATGCGGAGAACTTTCCTGAATATCGACCGGTGGAGATATGGGCATTAATACTATCTTCTCGGGAGTCAGTAGTGAAAACTGCAAATGCAAAGCTGGCGCAGGGACAACCGGTATATATGGCATGGTTTGGGTGGGAACCACTTTTATTCAATAACAGGATGAGGAGTTTCCATTGTTTGGATATTTGTTTCTGGTTTCGTAATGTAGACCGGATGATTACCCATACCGGTGGAGGTAAAAGGCCGCGTTTATTATCTGATAAAATGTCAGATGCTCTGTTGGCCTTTATGCAGACAGGTAATCCCAATAGTGACGGATTACCTGTATGGAACCAATATTCAAATGAGAATGGAGAAGTCATGATATTGAATGACAAATCAGAAATGAGGAACGATCCCGATAGAGAGGCCCGGAAATCTCTCGGCGAATAAAGTTATGATTGGTATAATGCGGAAGGAAAGTTTATGAGTAAAAAGAAATTGACACGCCGTGAAATGTTGCGTGCTTCAGGTATCGCAATTGCTGGAGGGGGACTAAGCGGTTTACTATCATGTGTCTCTCATGATCAGCAATCTCTGAAAAGTGTAGATAAAGGAACCAAACCTTTCAGGATAAGCCTCAATACGTCTACTATTCGTGGGTATAAGTTACCAGTTGAACAGCAAATAGATCTTTGTGCAAAAGCTGGATTTGATGGTATTGAATTATGGGTTAGTGATGTGGAGGCGTATGTCAAAGCTGGAGGAACACCGGAATCTTTGAATCGACAGATTAAAGAGCATGGATTGATCCTGGAAAATATGATTACCTTTTCTACCTGGATCTCTGATGATTCGGTACGTCAAGCCGAAGGAGTACAGAAAATGCGCCAGGATATGGAGTTGACAGCACGACTGGGAGGGGCTTATATCGCTGCACCTGCCCAGGGAATTTCCCATATTGAAAGAGAAAGATTACAAGAGTATAGTGAGCGGTATCGTAGTATTTTAGAAGAGGGAGATCATACTGGAGTTACTCCCATTATTGAGTTGTGGGGAGGAGGTGTACTGAATCAACTTTCAGATATTGCTGCAATTAGTATTGGTACAGCACATCCTAAGGCTTCAATGCTTTTGGACTTTTACCATCTTTACAGAGGTGGAAATTCATTCAATTCTTTATGGCAAATAAATGGGAAATCCTTACCGATATTTCATATCAACGATTATCCAGATTCTATATCGCGTGAAACATTGAAAGATGCGGATCGTATATTTCCCGGAGATGGAATTTGTCCTTTTGATAAAGTACTCCCTCTTCTACATGAGACAGGATTCTGTGGTGGATTGTCGATAGAACTTTTTAATCAAACATATTGGGACACAATGAGTGTACAGACACTGCTCAAGAAAAGTATGGAAAAGATAACCAATGTAATTAAAAGTAGTATGTCTGTGTAATGCCTGATCTCTGGTATTTTCCGTTAATTTTTTTGCTGCAAATAATCTCAGAAAGGCACTCTATGAAAACACAGTGAAGATTGCCTTATGCCTTGCTTGTATTTGTAAAACTTAATTCTCAATTATTAACTACTAATTTAAATGTTATGACAACACGAAGAAATTTTTTAAAGAAAACAGGACTATTAGGAGCCGGACTTGGTGTTTCGTCTGTAATTTCTCCTCATGTGATGACTTCCTTTAACCGTAGCGCTACACCCAGTGACCGCATAAATGTTGCAGTTATCGGAGTGGGTATGGGCTGTGCCGATCTTAATGGAGTTCTCCAGAACGAATGGGCTCATTGTGTTGGAATGTGTGATGTGAATGAGGAGCGATTGGAAGCCCAAGCGGCAGATTTTAAAAAGAGATATCCCAATCAGACAGCCGACATGAAATTATATAAGGATTTTCGGGAAGTGCTGGACAATAAGGATATTGATGGTGTGATAATTGCTACTCCTGATCATTGGCATACTTATATGTTCTGTGAAGCCATGAAAGCCGGAAAAGCAATTTACGTAGAAAAACCGGTTGCGAATTCCATAGCCGAATGTAATACCATGGTAGATTTCCAGAAGAGATATAATGGAATTGTCACAACTGGGTTATGGCAGACCAGTCAGCGTTATTTTCGCGGTGCAAATGATATTTTGCGAACCGGAGTATTGGGAGATGTTTATAAAGTACATATTTGGTTGTGTCAAGGAACCAATCCGCGTCCTGTTACGGCAGATAGTGCGGTGCCATCTACTTTGGATTGGGATATGTGGTTGGGACCAGCTCCTCATAGACCCTATAATCAATCTCGTCATAGAAATTGGAGGAGCTATTGGGATTATGGTGGTGGTCAGCAAACCGATTGGGGTGTTCACTGGATTGACTCAGCTTTTGATGGATTGGAAGCGTTGGGCCTGAACAATCGGACTTTTCCCAAAGCAGTATTCTCCAGTGCATATAAACATCCTGATTCATTCAATGAGACACCAAGTGTCCAATCTACTATTTTTGAATACGAGACCTTCCATATCGAGTGGGCTCAACAGGTTGCTCATCTGTATAACCGTAATCAGGGAGTTGCTTGGATAGGGAGCAATGGTACACTAATCTGTAATAGAGATGGATATGAATTGATCCCTGTAAAGGATCGTGATGGAGAACCATTGGCCCAACCATATCAGATGACTGGCCCATTTGAATACAGAGGTGTCATTGATCACGCAACCAACTGGGGGGAATGTATAAGAAAAGGAACAACCGAAACCAATAGTCCGATAGAAAAAGGAGCTTTTTCAACCATTTTAGCTCATATGGCTAATATTTCATATCGTACAGGTACTAAAGTTGTGTATAACCCGAAGACACGTAATTTCGAAGATAATTCGATAGCGGAAACATTCCTGAAGCCATCCTACAGGGCTTCATGGAAATTTCCAACCCTTTAATCTTTATATTGAATCAATTTAAGATTACCGATAAACAGAGTGTTAACCTGATTTATCCGGTTGCAGAAGTCTCGTATTATCGGTAAAGTTTACCTCACTCTAAATTCTACTAAAACATTATGCAAAAAAAATTAAGTTGTTTATTTAAGAGGTATGAATTTGTCTTTCAGATAAAATGGAGACATTTCCTCATTGTGTGTATGTTAGTCTTATTGTCTGTACAACATGTAAATGCTCAAAACAACACTATTAAAGGAGTTGTTCTGGATGCTGTTACCAAAGAGGCTATTATAGGGGCAAATGTGGTTGTCAAAGGGACAACTATTGGAACTGCAACCGACATGGATGGGAATTTCGAATTTATGGGACCTGTCAATAGTACGTTGGTTGTTTCTTATGTCGGTTATATGGAGAAAGAAGTTCTCTTTACCGGATCAATTCCGTTAGAGATTCTTATGGAGGATGATAGTTTTTTGTTAGGTGAGATTGTTGCCATTGGGTATGGATCTCAGAGAAGGAAAGAACTAACCGGATCGGTTGCCGGTTTGAAAGAAAATGATTTGAATAAGGGAGTACAGACTAACCCTATGGGGATGATACAGGGGAAGGTTGCAGGTTTGAACATCTCTAAACCAAATAGTGGAGACCCGAATGCCGATTATGTATTTCAATTGCGAGGAACCTCTTCACTTCAAGGCAATACATCTCCTCTGATTATTATTGATGGAATTCCACAGGGGGATCTTTCTGCTATCCCTCAGGATGATATTGAAAGTATAGATATTCTTAAGGACGGTTCTGCCGCAGCTATCTACGGTACACGTGGAACAAATGGTGTGATTCTGGTAACGACTAAGCGTGGTAGTGCAGGAAAAATGTCGACTTCTTATCGTGGCTATTTGTCTACTTCCTCTATCTTGAACAAATTGAATATTCTTAATAGAACAGAGTTTCTTGCAAACGGAGGAAATGATCGTGGCACAGATACTGATTGGATTGGTGAATTGACACGCACTCCTTTTATCCATTCACACAACCTCTCAATTACTGGAGGTACAAACGAATTTAATTATCGAGCGTCACTTTCTTACAAGGATAATCCTGGTATAGCGATCAAGACCGGTTATGATGAGTTGATAGGTCGGTTTGTAGCAAATCAGACTTTGTTGGAAGGAAGAGTTTCTATAGCTTATGATGCGACATATCGCCGCTATAACAGAGAGACATCTAATAATGATAATTCTGCTTTTAAACATGCAACACATTACAACCCTACTGCCCCTGTTTATGATTCCAGCCGTGATGACTCTGGCGGTTACTATCAGTTGGATGTGCAGAACTATTCAAATCCAGTTGCGCAGATTAAACAAAGCGACATGCATACCAAGGGTGGAACATTCCAGGGATCAGCCCGCATTGGGATTGATATTATCGATGGGTTGCGTGCCCAGATATTTGGATCGATCAGGCATAACGATCAGGCTCAAGGCCGATATTCCTCACGTGAAATTTATAATACATCAGATTACGGTCGTGCAACCCGTCGGTATGATAACAGACAGAACAAGACTATAGAAACAACGATTGATTATGTTAAGAATTTTGGGAAGCATAATTGGGTTCTGTTGGGAGGTTATTCTTATGAACATAACTTTCATGAATGGTTTGAGGTATTTAACAGCAACTATGATTCGGATGTCTTTTCTTATTATAATCTGGGGGCAGGCTCAAAACTAATAAATGATCCATCTCAGAGTATGATGCAGAGTTTTGTTACGCAAGATAATCTTGTTTCATTCTTGGGGCGTGTTAATTATAATTACGATGAGCGGTATTTACTTTCTGCATCGATACGACATGAAGCATCTACTCGTCTGGGAGCTAATCACAAATGGGGTACTTTCCCTGCTGTTAGTTTAGGATGGCGCTTAAGTAACGAAGCTTTTATGAAGGATATTGATTGGATTAATGAATTGAAACTTCGTTTGGGGTTTGGTGTAACAGGTAATATGCCTTCAGATAATTTTAAATCGTTGCCAATGATGGGGGTCACCGGTCGCTATTATGATCACTCTTCAGGAAGATGGATCAGTGCTTACGGTCCTACACAAAATTTAAATGAAGATATTAAATGGGAAAAGAAAGCAGAATGGAATCTCGGGATTGATTGGGCCTTACTCAATAATCGTGTGAATATAACAATTGATGCTTATTCGCGTAAAGTTACCGATTTATTGTACATTTATAAAGTTCCCACTCCTCCGTATCAATACCCGGAAATGCTGGCGAATGTAGGAGATGCAACCAGTAAAGGGTTGGAATTCTCTATATCGGCAATTCCTGTTCGAAATATGGACTTCTCATGGAACAGTTCGATCAACTTCTCTTTTAATGATAATCGTATCGACAAGTTTAGTAATGAACATTTTCAAACTGAATGGATTGAAAAAGGATATTTGAGTGATGGTGATTTAGGCGGTTTAAACAATACGCCACTCCTCCGACTTGTGCCCAGTGGTAAAGTAGGAGATTTCTATCTGCCGGTATTCAAGGGATTTACAGACGATGGTAAATGGATATTTGAAGATGTTAACGATGATGGCAGCTTCTCCTTTGAAAATGACAGACGTTTTGTCGGCAATGCTCAGCCGGATTTCACGGCAGGTTGGACAAATGAGCTTACTTATAAAAATCTCACTCTGGCTTTTACTTTACGGGCTGTAGTCGGGAATGACGTTTTTAACGTGGGACGTATGGCACTGGAAAACCAGTCTATTGCAGGTCAGGAGAAAAATATGCTGAAATCAGTACTTAACTCGCCATTACGAGATGCTGGTTTTCCCTCAGATTATTATCTGGAAGATGGATCTTTCCTCAAGATGGACAATGTCACCTTAGGGTACAATATTCCATTTAAAGAAAACAAATACATTAAAGATTTACATATTTACTTTACTGCCCAAAATGTGTTTACCATTACAGGCTATAAAGGTGTAGATCCTGAGGTAGATATGGTCGGAATTGATAATATGGGTATTGAACGGACACGTTATTTCCCGACAGTCCGTTCCTATGTGTTAGGATTAAATATAACCTTCTGATTTATACAGAATTAAAAAAAACACGTTATGAGAAAATATAGTTTCATATATTTATTATTAATTGTATGTGCTGCAGCGTTATTCAATATCGGGTGTACAGATATGGAGGAAAATACTGTTGGACGAATGACATCCCGAGATTTTTATGCAGACCCGGGCCTTATTCCTCAAGCTGTAGGTGCTGCTTATGCTGAGTTGCAGGCTTATCAGAACCATTGGGGTGTTTGGGGATTCCAGACTGTATCATCTGATGAATGCGTGGTTCCCACCCGCTTGCCTGGTAATGATTGGTATGATGGGGGTGTATGGCAAGCATTACACAAACATCAATGGGAGGTACGGTTAGGACAATTAAATGGCTTATGGGTATCTCTTTACTCTGGTGTTACAACTTGTAACAGAATTGTTTTTGACTTGGATACCTACAAAGAGTTCATTGAAGAGGACGTCTATAATCTCTATAGAGCAGAGACTATCGTGTTGCGTTCATTCTATTATTCTCTCCTTTTGGATATTTTTGGAAATGTACCTTATGTGGATGATTATGAGGGCGAGATAACTTCTTATCCACAAACTCCACGAGCAGAGCTTTATGAAAATGTGCTGAAAGATATTATTGACAATATTCAGTATCTGGACGAAAACCCGGATGCAACTAATTATGGTCGCTGTACAAGGCCAATGGCTTATGCGATGTTAGCAAAGCTTTATCTCAATGCAAAAGTATTTAAGGGAGCATCGTCGTATGATGTCAATGATATGAATAAAGTAATTGAATACTGTGATTTGCTGATTAATCATGATAGTTATGAAGTGGTCAACGATTTTAAAGAACCGTTTAAAGTATATAATGAATCCTGTAAAGAAAATATTTTCGTTGTTCCGATGCAAAACGGTATTAATTCAAGTGGGGATTATGAATTTCACTTTCACAAATTTTCTGGTCATCCGCGTTTCCGGAATATTTACGGTATTCGTGTAGGCGGCTGGAATGGAGGATGTGCGACCCCTTCCTTTATGGATTTTTATAGTGATGATGATATCCGAAAAAGAGCTACTTTTATTTATGGACTCTGTTTTACTCCTCAAGGTGTGCCAATTGAAAATCCGGATCTAAAAGGTGAACAGCTAAACTTGACAATTGAAGTGGAATCCCTGGAGGGTGCACGTAAATGGAATGGTGCGCGTATTCAAAAATATGAATATGAGGTGGGTATGACAGGTAATATGAATAATGACTTCGTTATCTATCGCTTAGCTGATATTTTTTATATGAAAGCTGAAGCAATTCTGCGCGGAGGAAATGCTTCATTGGCTGATTTAAGCAATGACCCTCAGTTTAAACTCATTCGTGAACGTGCAAGCCAACCTGTATATACACCTGTAACATTGACTTTAGAAGAATTGATCATAGAACGTGGTCGTGAGTTTGCTTGGGAGGGATGGCGTAGACAAGACCTAATTCGTTGGGATCAATTTTCTAAAGGTTCCTGGACTTTTAAAACTGCCCAAACAGACAATACTCGGGATTTGTTTCCTATCCCTTATGATCAAATTACTAAAAATACAAATTGGAAACAAAATCCAGGTTATTAAGGAGACGATTACCCGGATATTGAAAAATAATTTCTACCACTAATAGCTATCCAGTCGTCTGACAAAAAAGAGACGACTGGATAGTACCCTGACTTGTAAATACAATTATGAGATGAAAAGAAGAACTTTTTTAGCGGAAACCGGCTTTTTGGGGGTTGCTGTCCCTTTGGCATTAAATTCAGCAATTATCTCTTCATGTTCGGGAGATAGAACTAAATCCCGAAAAAACTATTCGCCGGAGGAGTTGGGTATGTACTCGTTTGTCGACAGGGCTCCTGATGGAAAGCCCTTGAGAGCTGCACTTTTTGGATGTGGAAGCCGGGGAACGGGAGCGGCTACCCAGTTTCTAAGTGCTGGATCGGATCTTTCAATAGTTGCTTTAGCAGATATTTTTCCCGATCGTATGGAAATATGTAGGAAAATATTAAAAGAGCAAACGAATAATTCAGTTCCTGATACAAACTGCTTCCTGGGCTTCGATGCTTATAAAAAAGCAATGGAAATCGAGGGGGGAGTGGATGTCGTATTAATTTGTACCCCTACTCATTTCCATCCTGAACAGTTTAAGGCGGCTGTGGAAGCTGGAAAACATGTTTTTATGGAAAAACCGGCAGCCGTTGATCCAAGTGGTATTCGTACGGTTCTTGCTGCTGCAAAAGTAGCATCGAGTAAAGGACTTACTGTTATTACCGGCAATCAACGGCGTCATCGCCGAGATTATTGGGAAGCTTATCAACAAATTCGTAATGGTATTATTGGAGAGGTGATAGCAGCCACTGCACATTGGAATACGGGGGGAGGTTGGAACCGTTTTCGTCGACCGGACTGGACGGATATGGAATACTGTATTCGTAATTGGTTTAACATTAAGTGGCTTAGTGGTGATCATATATTGGATCAAACCGTCCATAATATTGATATAGCTACATGGTTCATAGGGCAATTTCCAGCCAAAGCTGTTGGTTTCGGAGGAAAGGCCCGACGCGAATCAGGCGATATTTTTGATTTCTTTAGTATTGACTATCTCTATGATCACAATAAGCGAATGCTGGCTACAGCCAGACAAATAAGCGGATGTGATAGCAATGTTTCAGAACAAGTGATTGGATCTGCTGGAATTGCATTGCTGAATGATGAAAATAATATTCAGATTGTCGATTATGCCGGAAATATTCTTTGGAAGTATGATTATATTAACAAACCCGTACGTAATCCATATGAGCAAGAACATGTTCATTTGGTTGAGTCTATTCGTTTGAATAAGAAAATTAATCAAGCGGAGGACTTGGCTTATTCCACTCAGGTAGCTATTTTGGGACGGGAATCAGCTTATACAGGAAAACCTTATACTTGGGATGAAATGATGGTTTCTAACCTAAGATACGGCCCTACAGAGTACAAACTTGGTCCGGTTCCTGAGTATAAAGAAGGAGCTATCTCTATACCCGGAACGTCTCAGACGAAATAATTACATAATTCAAGTTTCGCAAGTAAAAATATGGTAAAAATAATCGCATAAAAAAACGGCATAGAGGCTTCTGTAATTCACAGATTAT
>ENA-UOOR01001289-UOOR01001289.1-fermentation-metagenome-genome-assembly--contig:-NODE-1289-length-30409-cov-4.580418_pt1 | contig 30409 bp, 26 predicted proteins | sample MGYA00245780_ERZ724029 | MGnify/ENA primary metagenome ERZ724029 (study PRJEB28704, sample SAMN03018315) | fermentation metagenome | biome: anthropogenic terrestrial biome; feature: soil; material... | reverse complement strand
CAAAGTCCGCTTTCTTTATTATATTATATTTATTATTTATATATATATAAATATAATATATATAGCAATGGTTTCGTCCATTTTATCAAAATTACAATTTACATTTTTTTACACCAACGGGCAAAATGCCAGGACTTTTACCTGCTTTTTTATGGACTTTGCTATGGACTTTACCATACTAGAAGTGGACATATCCACGTAAAATGGACGTATGAAAACATTTTGCTTATTACCATTGCTCCAAGGAAAATATGATGATATAATAAATTTACACTATACAAGGAGGTTTTTGTATGAAAGAGGTAAATCGGACATCTGATGTCCGCAATAAAAAAGTAAAAAAATCATTAACACCGGGACCTAAGATTGCCATGGATAAATCAGGAAGATATCTATACACTGCAGAAGAGAATGATCATATACAAAAGCACAATAAGGATATTTCAGATGCTAATCAAAAATTATCCCGCATTAGTAACCTCGCACACAATGCTGACAAGGGAGACACTGCTCCTAAACCAGCTGGATATCTTGGGAAGCTGGGTGGCAAGGGGATTATAGAAAAAGATGGCATGATACTTCATAATAGAGCGAATTCAGATTATGATGAACTCTTTCATTACTTTTTAAAGAATGAGGCAGAAGATTACTTTAGAGAAATGGGATATAGCAAAGAGGATGTTATACGCATCGGATATAAGAATTTTATCGATGCACATGACTGGAGTACTATAGAAGATATTAAGAAATGGAGAACCGATGCGGTGCATATTATACCGTGTGTACATTGTAAGAAGGAGTTTGCAACATATGAACTGGATTTTGGTTTGTGCAAAAAATGCACAAACCTCTATGATATGCAAAAATTTGCAAAAACGTGCGCTGCAAACGAAGCAAAAGATCCTGGAATATCCTACGGAATGAGAGCTGCGTTTGCCTTTCACAAATCTTTTAGGGAATGCTATTTAAAGTGAGAATATTTTATAAATGAAAAAGATATTGTATAAGTAATAAAATAAAGGGGAATACCGACAAAAACTTTTTGTCGGTATTTTTTTCTTGCACGGAAAGGAGGTTAATAACTATGAGAACAATATACGGATTAAAAATGTTTACACTGGAAGACATTATTAACAACATCGGCGGCAGACCTGCGATATGTAATTTTCTAAAAGAGAATTCGAATATCCTAGATAAATTTGATGACGATGAAATCATTGTCCTAGATACTGGGATACACGAAAATTTCCCAATCTATAACATGGCAAAGAGCATGAAATTTGTTTTTGTCTCGATTGATTTACTCGAGGAAAGATTGATTTTAGATAACATGGTGACAAATGTTGAAGAAGTATCAAAGTTATTTGTTACTGCAAACCGAACTGAGAAAGTGGAGAGAATTGTAAATAAATACAACGACAGTTACGAAAGATACGCCGAATCAAATTCCGGCGAAGTTCTTATGAAAAAATCTTGCTTTATGTTCGTGTATGATAATGACGAACATAAGCTGATGGATGTTTTTACCGCAATCCCAGCAAACGTCGTGGCGCTGTTAACAGAACCAATCGAATATAAGTGCGATGTATGCGGTAAAATTGAAGAAGCAAACAATACTTCTTTTGATAATTTTATGCCGGATATGTATTACAAGGTAATTGATAACAAAATTGATTATCGGTGTCCCGCGCATAAGGAAGATGATTATTCTCATGTTGGTGAATAAAATCATTGACGGACAATGGATTTTTTAAAAATAGTCCTTGTCAAGATGAAAAACTATTGGTAAAATAGTTATGTGGTATAAGAAAGAAAACAACGGAAGCAATATATGACTTCTGTTGCAATTAAATTATTTTTATTATATTAAAGGAGGGCCAACAATTATGGCAGCAATTTCATTTACACATTCAGAATTAAAGGACTGGCTTGCAGACAATTTTATAGTCGGGGAAGAGAAGAACCCGGAAGGCACAGTATCCGAAGTGAAGCTTACAAAGAAGCAGGCGGATGATCTGGTTAAAATGATTTTCGGCAAAATCACAGAGGAGGTTGTCGCTGGCAAGGACGTTAAGATGCTCGGTCTCGGAACTGTAAAAAGAGTTTTAAGACAAGAAAGAACCGGCAGAAATCCACAGACCAACGAAAATATTGTTATTCCAGCACACTATGCTATTAAGTTAGATGCTGAAAAATCTATCAAAGATACTCTGAAGAATATTCCGGTTGATGTTGCAAAATAATAGAAAACTACTTATTACGGAGTAAACAAAGTAAACAGAGTGAGCAAAGTAAAAAAATAAAAAGGGGGCCAATAAATTATGGCAGGAAAAGAAGAAAAGAAAGACGCATTAGTAGTAGATCAAAATTTTGATCTGGATTTATTTACTGATTTTGCTTCAGAAAACGGAGTTACTGGTTTGGAAGCACTAGACCAAACTGATTTAAAACTTCCTAAGGTGAAGATTGTTCAGATGACTTCGGAAGAGTTTACAAAGGACGGAGTTAAACCGGGTTCCTTCTATAATTCAGTGACAAAGGAGTCGCATGATGAGTTAAATTGTATTCTACTTGCCCTTGGTAAAAGCAGAGTAATGTGGCCGCCGCAGTTTAAACGTGGTGACAAACCTCTCTGCAGAAGTTTTAATGGTAAGAAGAAGACAGAAGGGTGCGGTGACGGAGTTTGTGAAAGTTGCCAGTATGCACAATGGGGAGCAAACGGGGAGAAAGCAGATTGCACCATGGGATATGTATGGCTTATGCTTGATGATGAAAACCGTCCATGCCGTTTTTCTGCACAGGGCGCATCTGTCTCTCCGACCAAAGATTTTATTAATTCGGTTGCCCCGAAATTAAAGAGAGGCGGAAAGCAACTCGGTATCTTTGTATTCAAGGTAAAACTTTCTACAGAGAAACAAATGAACGACAAAGGAACATATTTTACCGTGAAGTATGATATTGTAGGTACAATTAATCCGGAAGATTATACTGATTTAGAGAACATGAGTGATTCTCTTCGAGATCTCTTCTTGAAGGCAATTGACAAGGATACTCAGGTTGTTGATTCGGAATCTTATAATGAGCCGGAGAATGATGGTGCACCAGCTGACAACGAAACAGCTCCAAAGAGTTCGAATAACGTATTATTCTAATTTATAATTAATAACTTGTACTCTGTGGCCGTAAGGCTGCGGGTACAAGTTATTAATATTATTGGAGGTAGATCTATGTCGGCTAAAATAGTTTTTTTAGAAGGTCCTAATTATTGTGGAAAGTCCACAATAATTAAAGCATTGACGGAAATTTTGTCTAACGAAGGTAAAAAAGTTTATGGTACTTGCGAACCTGGTGGAAATTTGTTCGAAGACGGGATTAGGAGACTGCTGCTTGATAAAGAATTAAACGACAAATGCGAAATGGATTATACCTGTAGGCGATTTTTATACGCGGCAGCACACGCGCAGAAATTAAAGGAATTAAAAGAAAAAATCCCAGAATATGATTACATTATTGTGGATCGCTATAACCCAGTATCAGATTTAGTATATGGAATGATGAGTAAAAGCAAGGAAGAAAAAGGGCCGTACAAAAAATACCTTATTTCACAAAATATCTTTTCTAGCTTCGATCATAGTTTTCTGAAGGATAACGCAACACTGATATTTCTGGAAATTTCTTTAGAGACGCTAAATGATAGAATTAAAGCCAGAAATACTACCGAAAATAAAATCTATGATTATGAAGATTTGGATTTTAAAATTGGAATACGTGATAATTATTACTATCTTGCGCATAGCTTAAAAAATAACCGTACTAACATTTATAAAGATTTTGTTCCTTTTAACGACGTGCACATTGTAAACGCAAATCGAAGTGCTAACGAAGTAGCGAGAGATGTTATAAGATTATTAGCTTCCAAATAGAGAAAGGTAAGTGTGGGGGTTAAATTGGCCAATAGAGAATGGAAAGAAGAAGAGATTCAGTTTCTAAAAGATAAATGGGGAGAAATGAGCATCGTGCGCATTGCAAAAAAACTTAACCGTAGTGTTGATGCGGTTAAGGTAAAAGCGTCGCGAATAGGGCTGACGAGCGCACTGAATTACATTGATGGGATTACCTTAAACCAATTAGCAAGGATATTTGATGTGAGCTATGGATGGACGATTAAAAGGATATGGATTGATCGTCTTAATATTCCTTACAAAACAAAAATAACTGCTAGAACACAGGCTTATCGGTATATCTGCATTGATGATTTTTGGAAGTGGGCAGCAAAAAATAAACACCGAATCAATTTTGGAAAATTGGAAAAAAACATATTGGGAAAAGAACCTGACTGGGTGGATGAAAAAAGAAAAGCCGACCAGCAGAATTTAACATACAAAAAAACCAATATTCCGTGGTCCAAATATGAAGAGGGGTTACTTAAAACAATGCTCATTAGGTATAAATATACCTATCCTCAAATATCTAAACGCCTAGGAAGAACGGAAGGCGCTATAAAGAAACACATTGAAGATCTTGGTTGGCCAGAACGCCCCATAAAGACAGAACACAATACAAAGTGGTCAGAAAAAGACATAGGAATTATGATTAAGATGAAAAATCTGGGCTACGGAAATAACTCCGTAGGAGACGAAATTGGGAGAACCGCAAGAGCCGTAGAAAGGAAATTAGACTGTGTCGCCAGGGATCCAAAATATAAGTACAAACTTGCACCGCATTTAAGAAAAGAAAAATCACTTATGTTTTTGAAAATCCAAGATATCAGTTTATTCTTGCGGGACATCTAAAAAGGAGAGAAAACATGAAAGTAGAGAATAATGGAATAGACATGCAGATAGAAAATAGAGGGATAGGTTATTTGTCTCATCCGATAACGACATATGGTTCTGTGGAAGATAACGTTGCAAGTTCTGTAAAAATACAGAATATTTTAATTCAAGAATATGGTCTTAGCATATTAAATCCGGCAACCTCAGTTAATAAACTTCTTTCCTGGGCAGACGCTATGGAAAAGTGTAGAACGCTATATAAGGCTTGTGATGTTTTAATTTTGTGTCCTAATTGGCATTTATCAAAAGGTTGCCAAAGAGAAGCAAAATGGGCTTTGTGTGATAAAAAACCAATCTATTATTTTTCTTACATAGATGGCGCTAATAGTAGTTTGGATATAGCTGACAAAGAAGATGTGAAGAAACTACTGAACGTAGAAGTTATATATACAGGAGATCAATTCATAATCCAACAAGATAAAAATAATGTTTATATTGATTACTTCGGCGACCAGTATATCCTTTCAAAGAATGTGAAGCGTGTTATGTCATCAAAAGCGGAGGATAATGTAAGACCGGAAGATTATGTAATAGTTATCGGGGCGAGGATAAATCTTTGGGAAATGCTTCCAGAGAAGTTCCACAATCTTCTTACTCAAAATAAAAAGTACAGTTTCTTTTTATGTAAGCAGAGTCAACTATGCATAAAATCAGAGGACGAGAGTATCTATATGAACAAATATAATGCCTATACGTTAATGCAGATACTTCTATATAAAACTGGAACTTCTGACAGTCATAAAAATTTATTTTGGCAACAATATTGCCGTGTTACTACTTTTAACGGGGGGGATATTGTAAAGATATCTTATTACGTAGAACCCGATGGTAAAGCTGTTAACTTCAATTACCCGCTATTCGAACATACGAATTACGACATTGATATTACTTATAACGAACTTAACAAATCGGTCAAAATTGCAAAAGAAAAACATGAATTTAGCTTAACTCCACTAGAAACACATTATTTACAACGTTTGCTTTTAAATAATGTTGAATTGTTGGAGGCTGCAGCTATTTAAAACAGATAAATGATGCAAATAGGTGACCAGAATACGCTGGTCACCTATTTGCATCATTGTCAGTTGTCTATATATAAAAAGGAGAAGCACCGAAATGTCCTCGGTTCTTGATTTAATAATAAGATAAAAGAAGAAATTATTTCAATATAAATAGCAACATAAGATCCTACTATAATTTCGCATCTAAAGAGTAATGGGATCTTATAACTCACAAGGTTATACGAAGATATTGGGACTAATTAGTGGATTTATGTAATGTGGAAAGGCTAACAGAGCTAAGTCCCAAATATGATTAGTGAAGGGAACGTGTGTAATATGATTGTAATGGCATTTGACTTATCTTCTGTTTGTATTGGTATTACCACGGCGGAAATGGATTTGTACGGTAATATAAAAGTGATGAGATCATGTCCTATTATCCCAAAAGAGTTTAATCCTGAAACATTGGGATATATGAAATCGAAGAAAAAACTCCCTACAAGAAACGGGGAGTTAATAAATACATATTGGCGCAGAGGAGAAACTTCTATATCAAAAGTAGAAAAGAAGCGACGCGACAACGAGGTCAGAGCACAAAAGGATATCCGGATGTTGCAAGAGATATCTAAATCGATGAACGATTTAGTAACTGCGATTAAACCTGATCGAATTGTCGCAGAGAAAAACGAGATTTTTAATGGAATCCTGACTTCTGTATTACTGGGAAAGGTCATGGGTACCCTTGTTAGCATTACCGGCATAAACGGAATAGTTTTTGAAGAGATTAAAGTTACAGAGGCTCGCAGCATTTTTGATATTCCGAAAATACTAAATCAATTTCGTAGCGGACATACGGACAAAGAGCTGATGATAGTACCAGACGTAACGAAAAGGGCTCTCCGAGAAGAAATGGAAAGACTCTATAGTCAATACGGAATACGATTTCAAACAGATGACGAAAGCGATTCCTGTGTGGTATTTCACTATTGGTACAACAAAAGGTATATGTAGAAAGGGGATATTAAAATTGGACAAGAAAGAAATTGATGACGTATTTGATGCTTTACAAAATCCAATGGAACAAATTGTAAAAGACATTGATCTGTTATTTTCCGAAAATGGAATTATCAAAAGGCATAAGCAGGATTATTCACCAAGAGAGAGTCAAATCGAAGCTTCGAAGAAAATTATGGAAACACTGGTACAACGTGGTCATGCTATATTGGAAGGACCTTGTGGGTTCGGAAAAACATTTGCATATCTAGTTCCGGTTTTTATGGATATTATTCATTCTGCCGGCAGACCAAGAACGATCATTGTTACCAGTGGAATCAGTTTACAAGAACAACTGTTTTATAAGGATATCCCTTTTATTGAAAAGCTGTTTTACGAAATGTATAGTAAGCATGTGAACTTTGCCATGTTAAAGGGGAAAGGTAATTTTATTTGCAAAAATAAGATGTCAGATTTGTTTATGACAAGAGAATTTAGTGGCTCTGCAACAAGCAAAATTCTACAAATGTATAGTAATGATCAGATTAAGGATGGTGACATTTCTAATCTTGATTTTGTACCGGACTATGCTACTTCGACCGATGTTTCATGCATTAGCGAGGGAGAGTGCCTAGGATCATCGTGCGGCTTTTATGATGAGTGTTATTATCAACACGCAAAGGAAAAAGCTGCAGCATCTCAAATCGTTGTTACGAATTATCATATGCTGTTTAGTGATTTAAAAACCGAGGGTAAAATTTTAGGTGAGTACGATAATCTAATATTTGATGAAGCGCACGAAATTCCGAATATTTATCGTGATTTCCTCGAAGAAAAGATATCACTGGGTACAATTACCTATATAAAAAATAAGATAGTAGAAGCGGGCAACAAAGACAAAAAAATCAAGGAGACTATTATATCAGGAATTAATTTTGACTGGGTATTAAGTACATCCGAAGAGTTTTTCTCCAAGGTAAAGCGGTCGCTCTTTATAAACCCGGAAAAAGATGATATAAAAATTCTTGATAGCACAATGCCCCTGTGTTTATATCCAAAAGAACAGAAAAATTTTATAACTATGCTTGATTACCTAAACTCTAGTGCAACCAGAATTGTTGACTATTGTGATGATCAAATAGAAGCACTGAAGGAAACGTATGACGAAAGTGCTATGCCCGCAGAAGAAGTCGAAGAATGCAACCGCTATATTGGGATCTATAACAAGTTTACTGTTTTGTTAGAAAAAATTATTAGCACAAAAACGTTGATCGAAGATTATAAGAATATTGTAAGCGACGATCATTGTGTTTACTGGGTAGAAAATAAAGAAGGGAAGATCTCAATAAAAACAAAACCCATTTCCGTGGCAGAAGAATTGTATAATAATTTCTTTGATAAGTCTGACTTGTCATGCATTATTACCTCGGCAACATTAAGTGTAAATGGTAACTTTGAATACATTAAGGATCAGCTAGGACTTAATTTATTGACTAAAGATAGTAACAAGAAGTTCACTGAATTTATTGGTAAATCACCTTTTGATTTAAAGAAACAGGAACTTTGGTATCTTCCGGAAAACTCCGTTGATGGAGACAGCAGAAATTCAAAAACTTTCCGTGAATTACTTCCAAAACAAATAACGGAGATATTAAAGGCTACGAACGGAGGCGCGTTATGTCTGTTTACTTCGTATTCGAATCTAAACTACGCACACAGTGCTGTTAGGGTTTCTCTGCCAGGAATGAAAATATTTAAACAAGGTGATTTACCTAGAAATAATTTATTGGAGGCTTTTAAAAATAATAAAGATTCTGTACTCTTTGCTACAAGGTCTTTTTTTACGGGTGTAGATATTCCAGGAGACAGCTTGAGATGTTTGATCATTGATAAATTCCCTTTCCCCTCTCCCGGAGAACCTGTTATGATGAAAATACAAAAAATATTAGGGAGTAAGACATTTAACAAAGTTTATATTCCAGAAATGGTAATTACATTAAAACAAGCTGTTGGCAGAGGCGTGCGAACAGTTGATGATAAATGTGTCATTGTCGTATTAGACGGAAGAATGTCAACAGCAAGATACAAAGGACAAATATTTAACAGTTTTCCTTATGAAAAGACAGGTACCAGAGATATTAAAGAAGTAGAAAAATTCTTAATAAAATAAAAATACCACCGGGTTTCCCGGTGGTATTTACTTTTGTCTTATATTTTTTATTCTATTTGAAAACTCCCTATTAAATGACATCTTGGGCAGCGTTCGACTTGGCCTTACTACGTTTCGCTGTAACTGGAAATCCCATGCGGGTTTCTTGGCTACTCGTTCCACTCTCATTGTACCGAGGTACTGAATACCAACATTGTGCCCGGAGCACATTTGTTCCATAATCGTATCAATATAGCAGTTGATATGCTTTTGTACCTCTTCTTCACTACCGCCTGTTTTATTGCATACCATTTTAATGATCTGCTTGTGACTAATTTTTTTTACCGCGCTCTTACTTTCCATGGAAATTTCTCCTTATAATTTATTACGGGCCATCCTTCAGTTTTTGACCCTCCTTGTGGCCACAAAAGGAGTAGTTTGCTTATAGGCCTAGAAGTAAACGAACCAAGATCACGACCCGTAATTTTATATAAACGGAGGATCAGACGTTTCTAACGCTACCGCCGTTTATTACAAGTTTGTCGGGACATTTAGCATAATCCTGAAAAGCATCCCGAATAATCTTTTCGTGTTTCTCTTTTGTCTTCTCCTTAATCTGAAGACTTTTTTCTTTTAAATCTTTATAGTATCTCATTCGATCAAGATAATATTCTATAGATCCTTCATAAGCTAAAATCCTACTCTGAATTTCTTCCTTTGGCATAAAATAATTTGATGTACCCACTTCTTCATTTTCTGGATCATCCATTTTTTTAATGAAATCACGCAAGAATTTTACTTCGAGCTGCGCTCTAATTAATTGCTCTCTTGAATAATTAACCTCTTCATTAATAATTTTTTGTTTGATTGGTAATTCTCGTTTTTTATCATTCATTGTCTAAATCCCTCCCAATATCAGAATGTTTGTTCCATATGATAATTATAGAATATTTCTTATTCTCTTGTCAAGAGATAAAATATAGCAGACTGATATCAGTCTGCTATATCCCTACTTCTTGCTGAATAGATTAAACATTCTAGTTGCAATACCATTCTTTTTATCTGGTGCAATCTTAAATCCCTCGCCTATATTTAATAGTTTGCCTGCCATTTGTCTGGATCGTGGATCATTTAATTTGTCTACCTGGCCAATGGCTGCTCCCCTTGCAAGTTGTGTCATGACATCTTTATGCCCAAGGTTACTAAACCAATTTTCGTGTCCGCTGGTAGCAATCGTATCCTTGGAGTGCAAAGTATTTTCAAAGTTAATCAATTTCGGATATACCTTGATGTCTTTATATCCTGCATTTTTTAATGCAACCAAAGTGGCATCGGATATAACTTCTCCCTTAGCAATAATTGTTTTACCTTTTTTGTCCTTGTAAGTTTCTCCGGATTTGTGTCCCGTAACTGCTGCTGCATTATTAAGAGATAACTTCTTTACACTGTAGGGCGTGGCATTTTCTGTATTCCATTTTACAAGAATATTGCGGTCTACTTCCTCACCCTTCATATAAGGAGAATCGCCCGGGTCAATTACTTTAGCCTTTGAAGTAATCTTGCCAATAATAGTTTCCATATGTCTACGATCCATTGCACCTGGGCTGGTAGCTTTAGATATCGCATAATCCATGGAATCAGTTAAATATTCCTGGACATAATCTCTAGCAGTATCCTGGTCAAAAGCATTCGCCTTTAACTTATAGAGTTTCCTCGGATCAGCATTAGTAAACACAACATTCTCATTTGCTTCATTAAGCAGATCGTTAACATCACCATAAGTAAGGAAATCACCCTTAATCACTTTGTCTCCAACAGAAACCTTCAATTTCTGGCTCTTGCCATCAACATGAGGAATAATTTGCGGCTTGTTATCAATGTAAATAGTATCTTTCGCAACTCCATTTTCGATCCTTGTTATCGTGCCACTATTATTAGCAAGTGCTGCAGGGTTTACTTTGTTCTTTCCGAGATTTAAGATTTCTTCAATTCTTGGTATTCCTAATGTTGCAGAGGAACCAGTTCCACCAGAGTGGAACGTATTAAGCGTCATCTGCATAACTGGTTCGCCCATTGCCTGAGATGCTAATACGCCGATCGGAGTACCTTCCTTTGGAAGTTGAATTGTGCCGGGCATTGCACCATAGCATTGTTGACAAACGCCGCCAGTAGATTTGCATTTTAATGGAGATCTTACTTTTACCTGTTTAATTGATGTGTCTTTGTAAATTCTGTTGCGGATTTCTTTTGTAATCATCTGGTTTCTCTTTACAAGTAAGGTCCCTTTTTCGCTTACCAAATCTTCGGCTGCAATTCTACCCTCAAGACCAAGGTTATTTTTATTCATGTATATACCATCTCTAGTACGGCAATCTTTCTCTACAATAATAACATCTTGAACAGCGGACCAAACTTCACGAGTAATTTGACCTGGTTCTCTTGTTGAAATAGATCTATCCGACATACCTTTTCTTGAATCCTTGCCATGAATCCAATACTCTTCAGGGGATAAGCCATCAAAATGAGAGTGTTTAATAGGCGAAATTAGTTTTTTGTTTATATCCATACCAACACCAGTAGTTACTAACATTCTTCTAATTTGGCCTGCGTTAGCTCGTGCACCAGACGCCATCATCATTTGAATTGGATTATCACTATCAAGTATTTTGCCGTTTTTAAGATCATTTTCGATTTCTTTTTCAGCTCGTTGCCATCCAGTAATAAGTGCTTCTTCCGTATCTCCAAGTTCTTTTTGTGCTTCTTTTACATGCTTGTCGAAAATTGTTTCTGCATTATCTACTTTCTTAAAGTCTGTCGCACTAATAGAAATACCTGATCTCGTTGAAGCTTCAAATCCCAATTGTTTGATATCATCCATGATATTACTGATTTGTATCTTTGAAATATTTTTCCAGCCATCGGCCTCTGCGTCCGCATACATCTGTCGCATCGTCTGGCCAATTTGTGACTTACCCCAAACTTGCTTCAAATTACGATATTTTTTCGGAAGTAAGTAGTTAAACATTGCTTGACCAGCGGTTACGTTATTCATGTCTCCAATGCTAACTTTTGTACGAGCTTTTATATTGCCTTCTCGGTAGTCTTTTCTAAGTTTTTTATAATCTGTATAATTGATTCCTTTACCCTCTGGTTTATCCCAGTGAGAAGTTAAGTAGTATACACCTAAAACCATCTCGTGACGCAGATTAATAATCATTTTCCCGTTGGTGGGATTAATTAAATTATCTGACGGCATCATTATCCTCTTCGCTTCATCTTTAGCCCTTTCTGTTACTGGAACGTGAGATGCCATTGTATCTCCATCAAAATCAGCATTAAAACCCTCTACTACCAAAGGATTAAGATGAATACTACGCACTACTTCGCCATCTTCGGTTTCCTTGATAATAGGATTAAATGCCATAATATTAAATTTGTGGAGAGAAGGCTGACGATTAAGCAACACGGGCCTGTCTTTTGCCACTTGTCTAATTACATACTTCGTGTCATCGTCAAGTGCCTTAATCTTGTTTTTTGCCTCCGGAACGCTTGCTGCAAACCCCTCGTCAATTAACTCTTTTACAACAAACGGCTTATACAAATCACGAGCCATATCCATAGGAATACTCGCTTCGTTTATCTTGAGGTTAGGATCTACACCGATTACAGAACGTCCGGAGAAATCTACCCGTTTACTAAGTAGCTGTCCACGGACAATACCCTCTTTGCCGCCTATACTATCTTTAATACCTTTTAAGTCTCGCTTAGTTCTCTTGTCTCTTTTTGTAACATGGCCACTTAAGTTCATCATAGCCTTATATATATTCCCGGTACCTCGTGCTGCGCTAACAGCGTCTTCTACCTGATATAAGTCACCTGCTTCAGCAATATCCTTTACCGGATTATTTGCTTTAATCAGCTCACCATACAGTGTGTTTAAATCATCAATGATGTACTTCTTTTTATCATCTGTCTTACTTACCGGTCTTAAATAAGATGGAGCAACTGGTACATAGTGCATCATAAGATCAGATGCTTCCATCTTATTATTGTTTAACATAGTAAGGACCTTAACTTTTTTGTATGCCTTATCAATTTTAGTTCCTTGTGCTGCATTTAATTCTTTTTTTGCCTTTTCAAGCTCTTCCCTTACATCAATTTTATCCATTATGCTCTGAAGAGCCTGACCACCAACCTGCCAAAGAATGTATTTACCTTGTGAATTTAATTTATCAATTTTTTCAGGGGAAACCAAATCACCAGGTTTTAATCCCGCTTCTATCATATCCTTTTTATGTTTTTCCCTAATACTAGGATCCAAGTTGTTAAATGGCGCATATTTATCTGGGTCACTAATCATTACCTTTTTACCAGTAGACAAAGCTTGCAGATCATCCGTCTTCATACCGGTTAATAAAGAGTATGGGTTATAAGATTTATTTTGCATAAATACTGGATTTGGCAATGGAGCACCTAATTTAATATAGCCCCATTTTTTTCTTTCATCCAGAGTACCAGGTTCACCAAATATTCTTGGATCTGCCAATCCATCTTTTACTGGTTCATCTTCCTTTATTACTGTTTTCTTCTTTGACTTTGAAGCTTCATCGCCTTCTTTTGATGATGTTTTTTTCTTTGTCTTTGAAGCCTCGCCCGTAATATCTTTGGCGTTATACATCTTAGGCGCTTTTACCTCTGCATTTTTTCCAACCATCTTGATAAATTCAGAAGATTTAATAGGCTGAATCATCATGCTATCAAAAACATCATCAAATGTACCTACTTCTTTCCCATTATATAAAGGCTTTACATTTAACCCTAATACTTTCAAGGAATCACTCAAAACCTTCAAGGATTCTGGCGTTGCGGGTACATCTAAGCTATCTAAGTTACCGGTGGCAATTGCATTAAACATAGCAATTCTCTGTTGAGCATCTCCACCACCGTCCGATTTGATGGTAGAGTTCTCTAGGATATTCCAAACAGCTTGATGACCTTGTAATGCCCTCATTTCCATTTCGCCAAGACTTTGTGGATTATGCTTTTCGCCTGCCGCAGATCCGACAACTTTTGCCGGCATAAAGTTTTTCCTATTTGGACTGGTTTCCATGTTAGACCTAGCCTGTATTTTATCATCAGCTTTATGTTTCAATTTCATGATATACATATTACCTACAGTAACAGGGTTTTCAGCAGGAATTTCTTTAATCGTGCCATCTGGATTTTTTTCTTTTAGCGTAACTTTCATTTTTCCATCCGGATAACCAATTTCTTTAAGTGCTTTCATCACTTTATCTTTTTCTTTATGATTGAAGTTAGTAATAGCATATGGCTGACCTTTTTTTTCTGCAGCTAATCCTGCATGTACCTCGAGTAACTGTCCAACGTTCTTACGTGAGGGAACAGCAAGAGGAGAAAACATTATGTCAATCTCGCTTCCATCTTCTGCAACGGGCATTTCATCATCGTCTAAAATTTTGGTAATAGTACCCTTATTACCATGACGTCCAGAAATTTTATCACCAATCTTAAGTGGCTTAGAATTTATAAGCGTAATAACAATCTTCTGTTTATTTGATCCATCTGGATTATTAACCACGGTAACCCTTTTAACTTCGCCCTCAACGTAACTGGAACTATCGATACTGAAATAATTTTTCTTGTAATTTTGGTTTTTATCCGCAGACAAAATAGCATCTTCTATACTATCTCCAGCATCCTGAATAACCGGCTTTAAAGTAGCGACTAATACATCACCACGTTTTACATGCTGACCAACTTTAATAATTCCGTCATTATCTAAACGCTGCCTAAGGGAAGGGTCTCTATCGTAAGCGATAAGTTCTTCCATAACATTGCTGCCACGTCCACCCTTGTGCGTGGTAGGAATGTTAATCTCTTGCTCTTCCATTCCCTCTGTAGCCATACGTTTCGCAAGAGAGCGGCTTACCACAATGCCATCTTCGTAGTTGTAGCCTTTATATGGAAGAAAAGCGACTTTTGCATTAAGACCCAGAGCAAGTTTTCCGTCTTTTGTCTGCCATCCTTCTGCTAGCATATCGCCTTTTTTTACCTTGTCACCAGGTTTAACCTTGACTTCGTTGTTGATAAAGCTTTGATTAAGCGGATAATATTCATAATATGGTTTAATGTAAGTCTTTCCATCATTACCTTTAATAGTAATTTTACCTTTGTCAACGTTCTCAACTACGCCAACTACGTCAGCACGCACCGGTTTACCATATTGTTCTCCGATATATTCATCGTAAGTAATTCCTTTATCAGGATCCATTAAAGTAGTGACAAGTGGAGCTTCTCGGTTAACAATATTAATTGCCTGTTTTTGCATATTCGATCCCATAAGTGCTCTATTACCATCATCATGAGCAACAAATGGAATCATGTTTGCAGCATACCCCATAACATCTCTAGGACTTTTATCAATATAATCAATTTCTGATACAGAAACTTCCTTAACTTTCCCGGCTCGTCTTGCCGGAACCTTTGCTTTAAGAAAAGTGATGTTGTCTTTATTATTACTAACATAGCGAGAATCGTTGAACGCTATTGTTTTGTGATATTCTTCATCTGGAGATAGATAAAACTCATTTGATTTTATTTTCTTCGCAACTCCATCACGCACTTTTAAAACTGGGGCTTTAATTGTTCGGTCTTCAATTTTAGCATCTTGTGTTAAGTGTTCAACTAATCCAATATTTGTGGATTCGGGAGTTTCGATAGGATCAATTCTGTTCATGGAGTTTGCGGAAAGATTTCTCGCAGAAAATTCATTTCTTGCAGAATCAGGACTTAAACCACCTTCGCCTAATTGAGTAATTTTCTTTGTCATTCCTGTCATAAACAATGGATTTGTTTCTTCCGGAGTTTGAACAAGAGAACTACTGCTCATAAATTTACCTAGTGATTTTCCAATCTTTGTGGTGGCTCTGATATCAGTATGTCGAATATCTTTTCTGCCACTATCCAATACCATTTGTGCATCGTTAACAAAGTCCATCCAATCTTTCTCAATTTGTTCTAATATAAAATCATTATCATCAAAGACATCTTTAAATCGAAGATCGTCTTTATCATCTTCTTCCACCTGATCTTGAAATACGGCAAAAGTTTTTGTAACAGCGCCAGCAATCATCTTTGGAGAAAGATAGTCTTCCTTTAACCCTAAGTTTGCCTGAACAACCGGAATCCCTGTTCCGAATTTTGCATTTTTCTGAAGAAAATCAAACAATTCCGTTTTTAATTCGGTAGGAGTTTTATCAGTTGGAACAGTTCCAATAACTGCAGTATATAAATCATTTATGCCCTTTAGATTCTTATTACCGTACTTTTCAAAAAGCTGATCCGATACAATCCCATTTCCAAGCATCTTTTTAATATCAGGATCTCTAAACCCTAGAATACGTAAGAAGTTAATACCGTTAAAATTATATGTTTTATTCCCTCTTTTAATAGAAACAGTAAATTCATTTTTAGACGGTTTGTATTCTACGGTCATCTGTGGAACATATTCCCCGCTAGAAATAGAAGAGTTGTCTACCATGATATTTGTTTTAACATCACCCAAGCTAGATGTTTTGTTTGTGTAAATACCAGGTTTTAACCTCATCTGATTAAGAATATTTTTCTCGGTTCCATTAACGATATAAGTATCTCTTTCTGTTATAACCGGAACAGGTATCAGATTTTTCTTTATATTGCTTTTAGCAATAATCTTATCATCAGCATCTCTTATTATAATTCTGCCACTGATATATCCTTCTAAATTCCCATTCTTCGAATACTTCATTTGAAGCTGTTTATCTATATCATCAACAGCTTTAGGAGCTGTAAATTCAATATCTTCTACTGCAATCGTCCGTCCATCTTTACCCTTAATAGGAGTTGTACGGTGAATCAAATCTATAATGGAATTTTTTAAATCTTCTGTTTTTTGACTAACCATTAGTTATCATCCCTCCTTACTGTGATCTTCCCATTTTAAATACAGGAATATAAATCCATCTTTAGGACATGCAGTTTTTAATTCATCTACAACAACATAATCCTCGTTGTTGTAGATTTCCTCAGCTAAACGCTCTTCTCCTGGTAATATAAATACTTTAACCCTGATCTTCATATAATAAAAACACCACCTTACTTTAAGCTATCTCTTCTAGGAGGTAATTTTTCTGGCATTGGTCTCATATCAATTTGCGCTTTTTTCTTTGCATCCTCCGACTGTTCCAATAATTGGATTGCTTTTCTTATCTGATTTTGGACATTAGCAGGAAATGAAGCGATTGGTTTATCACGATAAGCGCGTGGTAGTTTTGCAATTTGCATAGCGATCTTTTTAATCTCAGGAGGCATGTTATTAATGAAGTCTTCAGCTTGACTTTGCTGTTGTATCATTGCTTCTTGTTCTTGTACAGGCTGTTGATTAACTTGTTCTTGTTCTGGTCTAGGCTGCTGATTAACCTGTTCCTGTACAGGCTGCTCTTGCTGATCTACGTTTTGTTGTTGTGGCATAACTCCTTCAACTTGTTCGTCAACAGGTTCGCCAGACTGTGGCATTAATTGCTGCGCTTGATTTTGTAAAGCCGCATTCATTTCAACCTGTTTTTGTTGCAATTTAAGCTGCAGTTCCATTTCATTCATTTGACATTCCATTTTTTTCATGAGTACTTTGCTCTCTAGTTCCACTGCAGTTAAAGCTTCACGCTCAATTTCCTCTCTCATCTTTTCGGGATCGATGCCTATGGTTTTCCACATAAATTCATCTGAGCACTTACCAGCACCATTAAGCTGAATAATTAATTGTTTCTGCTGAACATCATCCTGCATCTTTAAATCAGTCATCTTAGCAGTTACTAATTGGTCGTCATCATTTTCATTAACCCATTCTTTGCGAGCTTGGGCCATTCTCCTGATGACAAAATTCTGTATAAAATCTTTTAACAAAACGCGATAAGTAATAAAATTATTCTCTAAGATTTTCAAAGAAATGGAACTACCGGAATAACTTATTCCGCCGAATATGAACTCTCTCGGTACATTCATCCCAGCAAGAATTTCTTCCTGTACCTGCTGAATTTCCGGAGTTAGCAACAATGCTCTACCCTGCCCCCCGACACTTAACATGTTTACCGGGACAGGAGAAACAACTTTGTAATTGGGGTCTCTCACAGATTTCATTAGTTCTTGTGCAAAATCATTTGCTACCTTATTCCAGTCTGCTTCCGGGTTAAAATCATCTGTTTTCTGGAGATAATATATTCTCATAGGTACAATATGTTCTCGCGCAATTGCTTCCTGTGCCTGCCTAAGCGTATTACGATACATTAACAATTTAAGAACATTTGCAACAACAGGGGTACCCCACACTTGGTTATCGCCAAGGGAATCTGTTGCTCTTGAAAAATGATAAACATTATTTGGATTTAATATAACCGATTTTTTATCAATAACAGCTTTTTTTATCATTTCTGGTATTTTGTCATATTCCGCTTTTGGTTTTTTTGTTCGCACAATTCTTGCAATGCCATAAGGTATCTCCCATTTATATATCTTTTCCTGTGTTGCGGGATTATAATCGATCGTTATCTTGGAAGGATCCAAGCGTACCATGTGCTTCCATTCTTTTTGACCAGTTGCCGGATTGGTGTACATTTCCCCGAATACAAAACAATTTCCGTAAAGGTAATAATCGATACCTATTTCGATTAGCAACTTATGGATATTTAAAGTTTTATGAATTACTCTGTTATAAGTTTTCAGAGTATCACTATCATCACGGCCTTTTTTATCCTTCACATCTTCCAGATAAACTTCCGTAATGGGGAAAACCGCCAAAGCATTAATCGCTCCGGCAACTAGCGGATCAAACATATAGAAATATTTACACCAGCGGAATATTTCTTGTGATGTTTCCGGAATTTTTGTATCTGAAAGATTAAGAAAAGGGGATGGATAAGGGTCCTGAGTATTCCCTCTAAAATTTGCTACCTTAATCATTCCTTTAGCTTCTTCCTTTGCCTCACTCAATATTTGCTCTTTTTGTTTTGCCGAAGTAGCAACTTGAATTAAAGGATCTCTCATTTCGTCTGACATTTATAATTTCACCACCTTATTAACAGTTTATTGATTATGCAATCCTAAATCCGTAAGCTGATTTATAAGCATTTGCTCCCTTTTATCAAGTTCTGCATCTAACACTATATTCTTAACCACTTGACGTATAATAACTTCAGCAACATTTTTATCAGCGAATGAACTATTAAGAATTCCTCTTACAAAATCTCCAACATTTGTTTTAGGATCACTCAAAAGTTGTTTTTGAACCATGCTAATTAATTGCAAGGATGTATTAAATATTAATTCATTTTCCCTAATTATATCATTTTTTTTAGTAGAGTTACTAATTAATGCAGTAAAACGTTTATTCAACTCGGACAATAGAGAATAATTTAACAAAGTAATAAATTGTACCTCTTCACTAGTGCCGCTAACATTTACTCCCCAAATATAATTCCCCTTGTCAGCAAGAATTTTTACCATATAATCATAAACTTCCGGCGAAAAGTTATCATAGGTATTATCATAAGGAGTAACCCTGTTTAAGACGTCAAGGCCGAAAACGAAGTCCTCTAAATCAAGATCCTGTGTTTCTCTTGCAAAAAAATCAATTGGTTTATTGTTAAAAGAACGAATAACTTTTTCGAAGGCATGTCTGCTTGTATAAGCGACGTCACCGTTGCTTGCGACTTTTACAGACAAAATTTTGTTTAATGGGATATCTCCTATAGGTCTTGATAAACAAAAATCCTTTTCTATAATCTGTACCAAAGAAGCAGCATCAAAATCCACCCACTCATACCCATATTTTGCAGTCATCAATAAGAAATATACTACTGGATGAACATTGTTATTTACAAATATATTTTGTTCATCTAGTTTTTCTTCGGCTGTTTTTTCTTGTTTAATCGGAGACGGAAATTTGTCATTTAATCTAGCAATCCCTTTGCGAACTTCTTTTACAAAAAATGATTTAAAAAAATCAGTATCTTTCTTCTCAAAGTGTACAAATCCTTCCTCATTCATTGAAATCACAGGAAGGCTACTAACTATTTTACCATCTACAACAAAGATCACCCTGTCAGGAAAAAATCCAATTTTAACATTGTTTTTTAAATAGTTCGGGTTTAGAAATTTACCCTGTAAAGACGATATGTTATTTTCACGCTTGTGAAATGGTAATAAACTTAGCGTATCTGTAATTACACCGGCATATTTATCAAATGGTCTCTCTAATTTAGCTTCCGCTATCACGCATTCATCCTCATCTTCTAAATCGCTCAGTATAACATTTGCCATCTTCTCAATAATGATATTCGACTTACTGAAAAAATCTCTGGCTAAAGATGCATAATGATAGAGTTCTATGTCAGTTAAATCATCAAAATCTAAGTCATAACATTCTGACGATTCCTTGTTTATAGCTTTATTTATACCCATTTGCTTTTCTAGAATTTTTTTGGCAAATGCTTTTTCAGCAAATTGAATTTCAGAGTACATCTTATTTAAGATTAGATTCTTATAATAAGAGTAGTCCTTTCGTTTCCATGCTTCATACATATCTTCATTCATTTCATCTACTTCGATTGTATCTAAAGGAATGTCTTTCATTTTATCTTTAACTACGTAAACAACGCTTAACGGCGTAAATATAACTTTTAAATTATTTGAAAGATGTTCCATCTGCTTGTAATAATCATATTGCTCAAATCCTGGATCTTGTCGATGGTGTTTTTCTGCGGGCAAAATAATCGGCAATTGCTGTTTTCGCGCTTTATTCTTGGCGAAACTATTACCAAGAACAGCCCCGATAATTGCAGAAGGAACTGTCTTAACAAAAAAATTTCCTTTTTGCTTTTGTTTTTTTTCGTCATCCTTTTGATAAAAGCCAGATTCGGCCGGAATTGTAATAGGCATCGGACGGAATTCAGGTGTGGGATTTGAAATGCTACTACTGCCAACAGTAGCTTCTTTAAAAAAATTGTTCTCTTCTATTTTCATATTAAGAAAGGCAGAGGCTTAAGCCCTGCCTTTTTCACCTCCTAATCAGCGGTTGTTTTCACATTTTCTTTCTTTTCTTCTGTCTCCGGCTGCTGCTGCGCTACAGGTTGATTTGTAGTGTTTGATTTTAATCCAGCCTTAATCCAATCCGGAGTACCAGGTATATCTCTCATTTCTGCCATTTAAAAGCACCTCCATCATTTAATACATTTATTCTATAGCAAAAAAACTCTCTTGTAAAGAAAATATATTATTCCTTCATCCTGCGTTGTTTTAGAATACCTTGTTTTAAATCATCGTAGTTAATTAAAGATATTTGCTTTTGCATTTCTTTCTTTTTCTGTTTTTCAGTATCGGTATTTTCGATACTTTTTTTGATATTCTTCTCAGTCTTCTCAACAGAAGAAGCTATTTTTACTAAGTCATCCAGTTTTTGAGAAGCTTTTTTGCTAATCCCAGAACCATTAGTTTGGACAATAATACGAGCCATGCCATTAGGTAAAGGCGCATTTATCGGTGTATTTTTTTTACTTGATTTTTTCTTTTCCAACCCACCTTTAATATTCCTGCCTGTGACATTAATAACAATTGCCGGTAATATTGTAGTTCCTAATCCACGCGCTACTCTTCTGGGCAGCGTATCTAATGCCCATTCTTTCCATGATAAACTCTTTGGATGCTGCATTTCAGAAGCTTGTTTTGGCATACGGGATTCTTTTTTTTTATTATTCCCATACAGATAGTCTATTGGGATATCAATCACAGCTTGCGTAACATCTGAATTGTTTGGCGATATCTGTTTTGGAATATCGTATTTTTTCTTTTTGTTATTTCCATACAGATATTCTATTGGTACATCAATAACAACCTGTGTAACATTCGAATCGTGATCCGTAGACTCATCAGAATGCCTACTTTTACTCTTATTTGTAAAATATCTAAGAGCTGCGGGCGTGGCTGAATAAGGTATCGATTCTATTCCACCACGTATAAAATCATCCCTAATTATACTTTTAAGCCTATCACTTGCAGTTTTTTCAAACATCTTGTCAATAAACTCACTAGTAGTAGCATCTTTATGAAATGTTCTACACACTGGTTTTGTGCCAGTTTTTATAACATCAAGAATATTGCGTACAGTCTTATTTTTGCCAATAGTCTTTCTTGGAATTTTATGAATAAACTTTTCCGTTCCTTTTCTTGCGCTATTAACGGGAGCCATAGGATCTTTTGTAAGCAAGGCTTGTAACGCAGCGGAACCTAATACAGCACCACCCGCTGTAAGATAAGGATTAAGAGAAGATTTGTCATTATCATTAATTTCCCTTAAATGAATTTCTTCTTTTGCGTCATAAGGTTTATTTTTGTTGTATGGGCGTCTATCTCTGTTACCGCGATTATAACCTTTTTGTTGCCGATTATCCGATGCTACTTTATAAAGAAAATCAATTTTTTCTCCAGCATTTCGAAACATGGGATTTATATTTACTGCGTTTCTCACTCCTCCGCCCCCGGGAGCCTTGATAATTTGATTTTTTAGGATTTTATCATATTTATTTGTTCCGGCCTTTAATTGCTGTTTAGCATTTTTATCAGTATCTTTTGCAGTTCTAGCAATTTCTTGACCAGTAAAAATCGCTGTGATTGGGTCCATCATAATTCTCCTTTCGGTCTTTTTATATATTAAAATTAAGGCATTTCCTTTTATAATCAAGGAAATGCCTTAAGCCTTTAGCAACTAAAGGAAATCCTTTAGTACGTATTGGATTGTCGTTAGTCGTCTAGCAAGCCATAATCGTTAAATATCTTGATTGCAGCTTCCTTATATACTTGAGCTTCTTCGAGTACGTTGTTAGCTGCCTTTTCCATAGCATCGGCATCTTCGAATACAGCAGCAGCTTTTTGGATAGCTGCAATAATGTATTCCTCTGCTTCCTTATCTTCTTCATCCTTAGTATCATCCTCGGTATCTTTGTCCCTTTTTTGTTCCTTTTCTTCTGTATCGGTATTATCTTTCTTCTCTTCGTCTTCCAACTTCTCGGCGATAGCATCATTTACAATTTCTTCTGCAAGCTTCTCTACGAATTCATTATATTCTGCCTGTTTAAGCATAGCGATTAATCCTCCTTTTAATAAAATAACATGCTTTGTTTATCTTTTTTTATTATAACCTTTTATAGCGTTACTTTTCAAGTACACAGTGAACAGAATTTTAATAATATATGCCTGAATTCTGTTTTTGCTTACGTTTTTTTGCTTCGTTTAAACCAATTCCAACACCTGTGCCGACTAAAGCGGCACCTCTTGCTTTCTTCCTGGAAGCGATCGCTTTATTATATGCTTTTTCTGCATCCTTTACTGCTTTACTAGCGCCTTCAATATCGATTTCATTTTCGATATTAGAAAGTTTTCTCTGAGCGTTATCAATTTGGTCAACTAAATCTCGTTTTATTCTCTTAGTCTGCTGCTTGGTCATATTCTGCGCTCTTTTAAGTTCCTGTTTACCAGCAGACAAATCTAATTTTGCTTTTATTGCACTGGGAGAAAAATATTTTGATGGATTTAAAGGACCTTTTAAAGCGTTTTCATTGATCACTTTATCAGCTTTGCTAGTAACTCCATCGTACTTATTGAATGCTTTATTTAAAACTTCATTTGCTTCTTCCATACGAGGATGAATATCTACGTTTCTTTTTGCCTTAGTAAGTGTATCTAGTGTCTTTTTAGCACTCACCAGTCTATCATCGTTTATTTTCTTTGACAATGATTCAGTGGTATCCTTAAGACCTTTTTTTGCTTTTCTGACATTGGATCCAGTCAACGCTTTACCAAACGCAATGATACCCTTGCCAGCAGATGCAATTTTTTCAGCCTGATCTTCTGTAATCCCTGCCGATTTAATTAAATCGTCTTTTTTGTGCAGGTTATCTTTTACCGCTTTAGTATTAGTCGAAATATCATTTACCTGCTGAACTAAATCAACTATATTACGAATTGTTGCTTCATCTGTAATGACAACCGGTAAAGTCTGATTACTGCTTGTAACAAATTCTGCTTCTTTCATAAAGGAATATTGTTTTAACGAAAATTCATTTGATTCCTTTACGGTATCTACAAAATCTAATTTCAATTCATAATTATCAGGGAGTGTTTTAGCTTCCTTCATAATAGCAATTTGATTTTCTGTAGCAGTTTTTATCATTAACTGCGTTTTCGGATTACACTCCGCCCTTTTACATACTTCGTCAAAGATATTTTGTGCGTTTAAACCATGTACGGAATACTGAATAAGAGCATTCGCAACTGTATGTGAACTTGAAGCAACTTTCTCAACATACTTATTAATTTGTTGATCAATTGCCTGCAACTCTGTAACAGCTTCTTCCAGTTTAATGTTATCTTTTGTCCTCTTTAATTCCGGAGATAACGAACCAAACTCATAGGATAGCGAATTAAACATATTTGGCATATCTCCACTATTATCTTCCCAGCTAGCTTTCTTTTCTAAACTATGATTGTTATTTAAACCGGCCTCTTGATTTATAGCTTGATTTTTTTCTACGGATTCAGTGTTACCCGTAACCTCTTCTTTAATTTTTTTTAAAGACGCTAAGTCGAATACAACATCTCTATCAGGAGAGTTTTTCATCTGATTATACTTAATTAAGTATACCTGATTATTCACTTCTTCTACTATTCGCTGTATTTGATCATCATTTAAGTTATCATTCTTCGCAATTTTAGCAATAGACTTATTTAGGTCTATATTATATTTCATGTAATCGTCTACAACTTTATTTCTATAAATATTTAGTTTACGAGTGAAATCTCCGTTTACTGTTTTGCTGCCTACAGTATCAAATCCATTTGATAATGCTTCTAATAATGATGGCAAATGAATTCACCTCCCGTTTCTTTCTACCACTATTATATGTGTTCTATTATAAAAAAACAAGTTTAGCAATTTTAAAAGCCTAGCATTTCTAGTATAAGTAATAAAACAAAACAATATTAAATACAGGAGGAAACAAATATGAAAGTAAAAAAACCAGGGAACACAGAAATAAAAATAGAGAAGGCATTTGATTTAGGATCAAAAGCAACAAAGGCAATAATAGGCTTAGGAGTTTCAGTAACAATGGCAGTAATAACAGAAAAAGTAACTGATATGAATGGAGCATACATTGATAAAAGAGTACAAGGCATTAAAAAAGAAATATTCGAAAAACATTAAATGTGAAATATTCTAAAATACAAAAGGGTGATATATATCACCCTGGTATTTTTTGCAATATTATAAAATATTTTTTAAGGAGGATTTAAGATGGAAGAAAACAGTTTATTAACAACAGCAGTAAATTGTGGCGGCCAACACAGCGGATTAAAAGTATTAACGGGTATAGGTTTATTGGCAGGCGGTAGCCTAATAGGAACTTTAGGAACCCAGGCATATAACCGTAAACGCTATAGCAAAGAAAGAAGAGCTGAATTATTATTACTATGGTTACTGAAAAATGTAAGAATTAATGTTAACCAGAATGAGGCAGAAATACGGATTGGCGTTGCGAGATTATCTTTTGACAGAAGTGCGAAAAAAGATAACAATATCGGGAAAGAAAGCAATTCTTATTACACCCAAGTGGACGATGAAGACATTGATATACAATAAAAATATTTTAAAAAGATTGTATTTTTGGTATAAGAAATAAAACAAAATAACCATAAAAAAATAAGGAGGAACAGATTATGAAATTGAACAAAGTATTAAATGTAACAAAGGAAATGGGAAAGGCAATGGTAACAAAGCAAAATGCAATAACAGCAGCAAAGATACTCGGTGGAGTAGCTATAGGAATAGGAACAACAATGGTAGAGAAGAAAAGTAACATGTTTGGCGGTAAAACAGTAGTTAAGCACAACAAGAAAATCGCAGTTAAGAATTGTGATAACAAGAAAATTGCAGTAGTAGGAACCGGAATAGGTTTGGGAGTAACAGCAGTAATAGCAGCTAAGAACGCAATACCACACATTAAAAGTGTAATGAAAGTAGCAGGAGAGGTTGCGGAAGAAGTTATCGAATAAATAAAAAAATAAATGGGCAGCTCATGCTGCCCAATATTTTATAAGGGGGATGTATGTATGTGTTTTACAGATATAGATGATATATTATACGAAAAGAGAGATCGGATAATTAAAAACTTACGCGAAAGAATGGATGAGATACCTTTATTAGAGGATATAGTAGAGGAATTATCAGAGATCAAAATTGGAGACGGTAAAAATGTAAAAGTCACAATTGTAAAACAAGACTTTAAAAAATGCGAAAATACAACATATGAAAAAATATTAAAGTAAAGAAGAAAGTAGGGCAATGCCCTACTTTCTTTACACGTTTACTCCATAAACATTTGAGAATTCAACCGCTTTTCCGCCGCCAGATCCTTTACCATATAGTTTAGAGGCGAGATAAGCATAAACTCCGGAATGCAATCCATCATCTGGCTGTCCTTCTGGATGAGTATACATAAGATCCTCTGACCTCCCGTTCATTGACTTACGATATTCGGCAAGCTCCACTAAGTGATGATCAAACAACCAAGAATACTTTGCTTTATCGGCTCCTGGCCATAAGATATCTTGGCTATGTATTGCGGTAACATACTGTTGCATTACTTCGGTACGATTTACAACCCACATACATTTCTGCGGGTTGTATTTTGCTTTTTGATTCTGGTTAAAAGAATAGTAACATGCCGCAACACGATTTCCAAAAATTGATCTCATTTTTTTGTATTGTACAAATCCAAAACCCCAGTCAACTATTGCATACGCAATTTTAAACAATGTCATAAGGTTACATATATCTCTTAATTGCCAATCTGGATCAATCTCTTCTCCTGTGTCATATCTCTTAACGTACAGCAGTTGAAATTTGCCTGCGGAATTATAAGAATATATGCTTACTATGGTATATGATTTTTCTCCTGTACCCCAATCAACGCCCATAAAGTTTTTAGTGTTGGCAAATTCTCGTTCGGCTCTTGGATACATTTTTAAAGTGTTATTACTAATACTTGCAAGTACTAAAGAATTAAATGGCTTTTCGGCATTTTCATAACTACGACCTAATACCTCGTTATAAAATTTATCTGGTGCATAGGTTGTATATTTGCTCCAAATATCATCTGCCTGAATCCATGGAACCATTAATTGCGATATTCGAAAACCTTTTAATTTTTTACCCGGTTGAAGTTCATACCAAAAGCCGTTAATTATGCTTTCTTTTGGTAATTCTTTTTTACATTTGCAGCACACAAACTTCGTCGGCTCAAGATTCTTGATGCCCATAATCTGATGCGTTCCACAATGGGGGCATTTGATTATCCACTCCGACTGAGTGGATCTATCCCAATATTGCTGTATTGTGTTGCTGTACGTCTTAGGTGTTCCAGTGTACCATGTTATACGCATTCTGGCTCCAGCATCTAATGCATGGGCCTGTGTCTCTTTTATAACGGGAATTGCGTCAATATGAATATCCTGAATTTCATCGCCCCACACGCCATTTACCGTAATACCACGAATATTGTCAGCCATCCCAAAACAGTGTTTAAAATAATTAACGGATCCATTGCGGAACTCCTTAAATTGCACCGCCTGCGAATCATGGGTTCCTATAAAATTGTCTCTTACAACTTGATCTTGACTGTATTCATACAATTTTCCGATTCTCTCTTTGGAAAATTCACGCACCTGCGATGTTAATGGTGCGAAATACAGCGCTTTAAAATGAGGCACTAATAAAGTATACGACCCCATCATAGTAGAATTGGTGGTAGATTTTTCTACTTGCCTACCCGACATAATCATGCCTTCCTCGATGTTTGCATCGTAGATGGGTTTTAAATAATGACGATTTGTTAAGCGAAAAGGACGACCATCTAATTGAAACGTGGCTTCGGCAAACACTGAAGGTATGATTTGGGCTATTTTTGACACATCGCTCATGAAATCACCGCCTTTACAATACCAATTATAGCATAAGCACTATAAATTTAGTAATCAATGGATATCTTGATTTTAGTATGTTAAGAATATTTACGGTATAAGAAATAAAACAGGATAAGGAGGATATAAAATGAAACATCAAATTTTAAAAGAAAACACGAAGTACTCATTGGAGATTACGGTAAAGGCAAAAGGAGGAATTATAAAGATCACAGATCACTCATTAACAAAATGGGAAGAAAGGAAAGAATACAGGAAAGATGAGGTATTACAAATAATAAATGATTTAAAAGAGCGTAGCAAAAGCACTGGTATGCATGGAGAGATTATAATCTCTGAGGTAATAAAATCCTATGATTTTGTAATGGATACTTATAAAGAAGATCCAAAAGACAAAGACGCAGAAGAAATACATTATATGGCGTTAAGATTAGTACCGATAGATTTTAAAGAAATTGATAAGTATAAATTTTAAGATTAGGGGGCAATGCCCCCTAATCATTTTTTAACTAAATCTATAATGTGGTGTAAATACTGGTTGCGATGAATTTTGCTGATTATTCTTATCTTTTGCATTTTCCAAAGCTTTGGCGCCAGCATATGCTCCGGTACCAAGTGCACCATAAGCACCCACTGTTTTTGCCAGTTCTTTATTGTAGCGGTTACGCGCTTTATTTGCGACAGCGTTTGCAGGGTTGCCAATACCTGCAGCTCGCCCAATTTCTCCGATTGTTCCGGCAGTATTCTTCACGGTAGATGTTCTATCACTAATATTTTTAGCATCATTTACCGCTCTCATTTTCTTCTTTAGTTCATCTGAGTTTTTCACAGCATTCAACTCATGCTGAATATCGCCAATTGTAACTTTTGATCTTCCCATCTGTTTCTGAGCTTTGTTCGCATTTGCCGAAGCCACGTTAAATCTTCTAATTTCGTCTAAGAAATCTTGGTTTCCAATTACTTTCTTTTTACCAGTAAACGTCTTTTTAACTTCTGCCAAGTCCTTATTACTAATCGCCTGATTCTGTTTCATACGATCAACGATATCATCAATCTTTTCATTATATTTGCGATTTTTATTAAACTGCTTAGAATGAACAATATTATCAACCTTGCTAAAAACACCTTCTCTGTCAGAGGCCGTCTGCTTTTTAGCTTTTTCTAAAGTGCCACGTATGTCGTTGATTTCTTTTTGACTATTACGATACTCCTTATTTAAAGTACCAATGTGACTGCGAGCACCATTTAAAGCATTTGCTAATTCATCCTCTGCTTTCCCAGAAAACCTCGTTTTTACAAGATCCCCGTTTCTGTCTATACGTATTCTTTTGCCTTTGGACCAGTCCTTTAAAGCTTTTTGCTTATTCCTTACAAGAGTATTTAAACTGTCATCGGCAACGTTAACTACTTTGTTAGCATTATTTAATAAACCAGCGCCCGATTCTGCTGCATTTAATGCACCTTTTGCCTTCCGAACATTTTTACCAGAGAGAATATCTCCAACATCTTTTAATAAACTGTGATGCGCGGCAAGTTTTTCATATCCACTATTTACGATTTCCTCTGCCGTCTTATCAATTTTAGTTTCCATGATATCTTCATCATAAGAAGCCATTTTCTCATAAGCCTCATCAATGATTTCAAAAGCATTTTTTAATTTCATGTTGTTATTAACTCCTTTCGATTTTTTCTTTGATTTTATAATCGTTTCCGGTGTATAAGCAAGTTGCGCAAGATCAGCTGCATCACCAAGTAATTTCAGTGATCCACCTGTGGCTGCTCCTGCGCCCAATGCTTTAATCGCTTTTTTTCTATCTGCCCACTTTGTTGACGGCTTAATTATCTTTGGAGCATTTTGAATTGTTTTTGTTAAGTTATCTACAAGCTTACTTCTGTTTTTGTATAGCATTCCATAATAAGCTGCAGTTGGTATACTTTTTACAGAGATTAACTTCGCATAATCTTCTGGATCAGGGTTTGTTCCAAACTCTTTCTTGTGCAATTTTTTAAGTCGAACGGACGGTACCGCTCCATCGGTTATAATGCTCGAAATTGCAAAAGCAGGTATACCGGCATTTAGGAAAGAGTTTTTCAAAATATTCTTCTGTTGAATCTTACTTAAATTACGCCACTTGGTTTTACCTAATTCCTTTGTAATTCCGCCCGCTAATCCAAGTCCACCAACACCGAGAGAAATTCCATTTCCGATTATTTCGTCTTTCTTGGAAGAAATAGCTCTGTCGTTAATAACATCTTTCACAACATTTACTATTTTATCCCTCTTATCTTTATTATAATTCATATCATTTTTATTGTCCATATAGCAAAACCCCTTTTATGATATCATA
>ENA-UOOR01001288-UOOR01001288.1-fermentation-metagenome-genome-assembly--contig:-NODE-1288-length-30423-cov-4.702812_pt1 | contig 30423 bp, 31 predicted proteins | sample MGYA00245780_ERZ724029 | MGnify/ENA primary metagenome ERZ724029 (study PRJEB28704, sample SAMN03018315) | fermentation metagenome | biome: anthropogenic terrestrial biome; feature: soil; material... | reverse complement strand
TCTTATCCCCAACCATTTCCCATTTAACTTTTCACGGAGTTAAGCAAAGAACCAAGATAGCTCAAATATTGACAGCAAGTAAAAGCAGTGGTATGATAAATAAAATAATTTAACAGCTGTGATGGAGAAAAGTAAGAAATTACGAGCCATTAAGGGAGAGATTGCCCTGACTGAAAGCAATCTTATGGCGGATTTTTCTGAAGTTCGCTCCGGAGCTCGTCGGCTGAAGCATAATTTGTTGTAGGTTGATGCGGGTTGCTCTACGTTATAATGGGCGGAATATCGGATGTTTTAAAATACCCCGTATTTTTAAGAGTGTACTGCAGAAGCAGTAAACATGGGTGGTACCGCGGAACAGCTTTAAAAGCCTTTCGTCCCAAGAGGGATGATTAGGCTTTTTTTATTGTCTATTCAATCAAGAATTTTTAAGCCCGGGCTGTAAATTCCTATTTATATACCTTGTGGGAAAATGATTTGGAGGGTTTATGATGGTGCATTATTGGAACAAAGAAATGGAAACCATGAGCAAGGATGAACTAAGAAAAATTCAGGGGGAGAGGCTGAAGACAACAATTCAGCGGGTATATGCCAATGTGCCTTATTACGCCGAGAAAATGAAGGCGGCCGGTATTACCCCTAATGACATAAACACGGTGGAAGACCTGGCAAAGCTGCCATTTACTTACAAGACTGATTTGAGGGAAAATTACCCCTTCGGAACTTTCGCAGTTCCCATGGAACAGGTGGTCAGAGTACATGCTTCCTCAGGAACCACAGGAAAACAAACTGTGGTGGGATATACCCGGAACGATCTTAAAACCTGGTCTGAATGTGTTGCACGGTGCCTGGCAAGTGCCGGTGTCACAAAAGGAGATATTGTCCATATAGCTTATGGATATGGACTCTTTACCGGAGGCTTGGGCCTGCACTATGGTGTTGAGAAATTAGGAGCTATGGTGGTTCCGGTTTCGGGAGGAAACACTGCCCGTCAGATTCAGCTGCTTAAGGATTTTGGAGCGACAATCCTTTGCTGTACTCCTTCCTATGCACTTTACATTGCCGATGAAATGAAGAGCTTAGGCTATACCAAAGATGATTTTAAGCTTCGCTTGGGCATTTTCGGAGCAGAACCCTGGTCAGAAGAAATGCGTGCTCAGATTGAAGAAAAACTTGGGTTGAAGGCCTACGATATTTATGGGCTAAGCGAGATCATGGGACCCGGTGTTGCTATGAACTGTTCCGAGCAGAGAGGTCTCCATATTGCGGCAGACCATTTTATAGCAGAGATAATCGACCCGGAAACCGGCAGGGTATTGCCTTCCGGAGAAAGAGGAGAGCTGGTTTTCACCTGTATTACCAAGGAAGCCCTTCCTCTTATAAGATATAGGACCAGGGATTTATCGGTGCTTACTACCGATACCTGCAGCTGCGGCCGCACCAGCCCAAGAATGGAAAAGGTTGCAGGCCGTACTGACGATATGATTATTGTCAGAGGTGTGAATGTGTTTCCATCACAGATCGAATCGGTGCTTTTAAAATTCAGTGAGGTGGAGCCTCACTATATGATTTATTTGGATCGTATCAATAATCTCGATGTTATGGAAATTCAGGTGGAGATGAATGATACCTTCTTCTCGGACCAGGTACGTAAAATAGAAAATCTTGAACGGAAGCTGCGTCAGGAAATAGAATCGGCAATTGGCATCAGCGCCAAAATTAAGCTGGTGGAGCGCAAGAGCATACAGCGGAGCGAGGGTAAAGCAAAGCGTGTGATAGACAAGCGAAAGTTGTTTTGACGATGAAACCCGACGGCGGGGAAGGTTTTGTTCGCTAGCGGGTAAGGCGCAGCGCAGGCCCTTGTTTGCCCATGGGGAATCATTTGAATCAAAAAAATGCGGCGGCCGGAAAATCCCGACCGCCTTGCTTTTCTACTTCATCTTGAAAGTATGCGTTTCGTATCTGGTCTTATCCAGATAGCTGTACCCGCGGAGGATAACCTCGCTCGGCAGTTTTTCCATTGCTTGCAGAGAAATTTTTTCAGTAAAGTGAGTATCATCGCTTGCCTCGATACCTCCGCCTGAACCGGCTCCGTTCGGTATATACTCGCCGTATCTGTCCAAAAATTCAAAAAATAGACCGTCGTTTTCAGCATATTTTTCCATATCTACCACCGTGAACTCAATTTCCGCATAGGTAGACATGGCCGAACCCTTGAGCGTGATCTTATCAACACGGATGCCGCAGTCGCTATAGAGGGCGGACTCCGTACTGGTCACTATTTCCTGAGTCCCTGTGTTTTTGAGCGCGGCTGAGAGCACCGTTGATTTTTTGCTGTCCATATCTCTCACGTACTTGCCATTCTCAACGGCAAAAGGCAGGGCGACGCATTTTAGCTCCACAACCGGCGCTGAGGAATCGCCCTCATACCTTCCTTCAATCATATAGACTAGGGTCCCATCCTCTTCAAGCAGGTAATCGATGCCGCAGTTGGCGCCGCTAATAACGGCGGACGTATTCATCATGACTTTATGGTTTGCCTGGGCGTAATCGGCAATCGTGCCGGTTTTCCCGCTGAATAACGGCCCCATATTTGAGATATTATCAGATGGTTCGGCGTCCGGACCAAGCAGCAGATATTCGGGCGAGGATGGCTTAACGTCAAGGACGATATAGAGACTCTGCCCGTCATATACGGCTTCGCGTACCGCAAAAGATGCAAAATCGGTCTGGTTGCCTTTCTGGGGTATTTCATTTTGTATAACTTCGGAGGCTTCAGGTAAAACCGTTACATCAGCCCGCTTCCCGCTAAGAAAATCGAGGATACCCCATGTGTTAGTCAAGGCCAAGGCGGTACCAACGGATAGTATGCAGAGAATAATAATGGCAGCCATCACGCTGAAGTATATTTTTTTCACAGGTTTTCTGTCCCTGTTTAACTGTATATCGGCTAAGGTATGATGAACATTATTGACAAAAGCATCATCAGCCTGGCCGAATGCATTTTTTATATCAGTCATATTTCGCATATCAATGGGTCCTCCTCATATAATATTTTTTTGAGTTCCTGACGTCCGCGCCGCATACGAGACTTAACCGTACCCTGAGGCCATCGCAAGATTCGCGCAATCTCGCTTGTTGTAAACCCTTCAATGTAGTACAGCATTATGGGCAGACGAAGCTTTTCGTCCAAGCTGAATAGCGCATCGTGCAGCCCTGAGTCGGCATCTGCGGGAGCCACTCGCTCCGGCACTTCATCGAGAGATAATTCTGTACCTCTTTTTCTCTGGATATTATGGCATTCGTTGATTAAGATACGGATTACCCAAGTCTGCATGAATCGCTCATCTTTAAGCTGGTGACGCTTCTGCCACGCCTTATATAAACATTCCTGAACCGCTTCGTCTCTGTCGTAGCTTTGTGATAGCTGCGCATAACTAACGCGATATAGTGTTTGCATCATTGCGACGATCCGTGTAGAAAATTCGTCACTCGTCACTCATTTATCCCCCTTGTTTGTTTTTTGACCGGTCGACTATTAGACTGTTAAGAACTGCCTATGGTTTTTATATAAATAATTTTTCTAATTTTGATTGCAAAAACAAAGTCCGATGCTTGAAAAGCTCGGTGAAAAAATCGCCTAAAAGACGCCGTGAAAAAGAAAGAAGCCAGCAATTACGCATGGCTTCCGGCTTCGCAGATGAGAGCTACGTCAATTCTGGATATCAGCCTATCTTTAGATGGGATTTGAATTACCGGCGCCGGAGGTTATGCTCATTTTGCAAATTAATTACTCATAACGCATTCCGTTTACATCAACAAAATTATATTCAACGGAGAAGTCATTTGACGGAGCTTCCAAATAAATAATTTTATTGTTTTGGGCATCCAGTTTTATGGTTTTTTCGGTTTTGTTATCAATCGTATATGTTATATCTGCATAATCTAAATTTGCTTTATTTGCCCAAAACAAGCTATAAGATATCTTGTTAATGGTAACAATTGTAAAGACTAATTTATCCTTCGGCCCAGTAACATTTGTTTGAAATTCATAGTAGCCATTTCCCGTGGGTGCAAAAACAGCTAATCCATGCTGATCGTTTTTAGCAGTATACCCACTGATAATATAGCCATCAATTGTAATCTCTTGGTCTATGGTGGTAACCGTTCCTAAGCTGCTGATTTCTTTTAATCTAAGTTCTCTGCTCTCGGTTGTAGATCCATCGAATTTGCTTTGGCTAATAAAAAAACCAATCAAAAGACCTGCAATTATTATCATTGCCAAAGGCGCAATATATTTCTTCAACTTCATATTCATATTGCTTATTCTCCAAATATAAATAATCTTGTCTAAATTATACCATAAAAAAGCAAAAAGCCATGTATGAGTTCAAATCTTATACATGACTTTACTTGTGGTGGACCTGAACGGGTTCGAACCGTCGACCTCTGCGTTGCGAACGCAGCGCTCTCCCAACTGAGCTACAGGCCCAAATCACAGCACTATTATTTTTTAATGGCAAAAACCTTTTCTATTATAATACAGAATTCTTTTTATGTCATCAGGTATGGGTGCAATAAGATCAATTTTTTCTTCGGTAAGGGGATGGTCAAAGGAAAGCCGGTGAGCATGCAGAGCCTGCCTGTCAATAATATGTGTCGGAATGTCAGAATAGAGCCAGTCTCCCAATAGCGGATGTCCTGCTGCTTTTGCATGGACCCGAATCTGATGGGTTCTTCCGGTCTCCAGAACAAATTGAACAAGGCTGTAATCACCAAGGATTTCAATGGTACTGTAGTGGGTAACCGACGGATATCCTGCCGGATCGACGATACGCTCGAGGATGCTGCCTTCTTTACGGCTGATAGGAAGCCTTATGGTGCCTGAGAGCGGTTCAAAGGAGCCAAAAACGATGCCCAGGTAAGATTTATATATACGATTTTCTTTCATTTGCCCAATAAGCAAATCCTGAATATGGGCGTTCTTTGCAAAAAGAGTCAGTCCGGAGGTGCCGCTGTCCAGCCGGTTGACAGGCCTGATCTTTACGGCCAGACCCTGCTTCTGGTAATGCCACAGGACGGCTTGAGCCAATGTACCGGTCCGGTGACCCGCGGAAGGGTGAACGGGCATATGGGGCGGTTTATTGACTGCCAAGAGACTATTGTCTTCAAAAACAATGTCCAGAGGGCGGTCTTCCGGTTCAAGGAAGGTTTCTTCGCGAAAATCCAGATTCACGCTGACCACATCGCCAATTTGTACCTTGTCAACGGTTCTGGCGGGGCGGCCGTTCAACAGGATGCCGCCGTTCTTTTTAAGCTGTGTAATCAGATTATTGGAGATTTTTAAAGGGCCCCTGAGAATATGATATACTTTCTTTCCACAGTACGCCTCATCTGCCTTAAAATCGATCTGCAACCTTCTTTTAGCCTCCTTGTGTAAAAGTTTCCGGAAATTCTTTTAAAGCTGTATTCCAAAGCCGGTTTTGAACCACTATAATATATACTACATACTATAGCAGAAAAATCATACTCGCAAGGGAGGCTCACAATGTTTGTTGGTGTACTGAATATAGAGGTCTTTATCAGTGAACCCCAGTCCTTGAAGGAAAAAAGGCGCATTATTAAAAGCCTTATTGAAAGATTAAAAAATAAGTTCAATATTGCCGTAGCCGAAACGGGCAAGCTGGATTCATGGAATTATTGCGAGCTGGGCCTGGTATGCGTTTCAAACGAGGCAGGGCATGCAGACAGCATGATGAATGCGGCTGTTAATTTTATCGAAACTCAGGGCTCTGTTGAACTAACCAATGTCAAAACAGAAATTATCCCTTATTAAACAGCAATTAAATTCACCAATAGGCACATGCTTTTAGAAAGCCGGTCACTTTTTCCGAATTCATGCATATGGTTATACCAGGAAAAAATTTAGGAAGTCTGTTCGATGGATTTCATTTTCCAAAACTGGTTTGGTCTTCTTATCCTGATTGGTGTTATTGCGTATATCGCATATTTGGCCATCACGAAACAATGGGCAAAAGTACGTGAGTTTGCCTATCAAATGATGCTGCTGGCCGAACGCACATTTTCGGATAGTGATGGCGGGCTGAAATTTGATTTTGTTGCCGGAATAGTTTACAGATTTTTGCCGCCATGGCTCAAACTCTTTGTAAAAGAGGAGCATGTTAAAAGGTTTGTACAGAGATGGTATATCACTGCAAAAGATTATTTGGATGACGGCATCATAAACGACTCCATTATGCGGCTGAAATGAGATTTATAAAATTTGCTGGTTTGCTGGAAAGAATAACGAAAGGCAGGATCCTAGTTGATCCTGCCTTTTATAGTGCAATCTGCCAGACATGCTCAGTGGCTGCGCTTCTTTGAAAGCTTTAAAACCGACAGGCCAAAGAATAAAACACTCGTGAGGATCAAAAAGCCGATGCTCAGCATGGGCGTTGCTTCCATGTCCCCAAATTTGTAAACGACCCCCATAAACTCTTTAAATGATTGGAGCTCCTCAGCAGGGGCGCCGGCAAAGGCTTTGGCAATAGGGTCGGCCATCATGACCTGCCTGAACAACGCTGCGGAATGGGAAAAAGGAAAGAGCTTCATCACCCACTGTACGGCGGCGGGCAACTCGCCGATCGGCAGATAAATGCCGGTTAAAAAACCGATCAGAGTTCCGATAATGGTGCTGGCGGTAGCAAATGCGTTTGGACTGCTGAAAAAGGATACCAGGAAATAGACAATAGAAGTGTTAGTGAAAGTGGAAAGCAATACCAGGGCGGCGACCTTGCACAGGGTTGAAAACGTCATCAGCTCTCCGCCGTTAAGAAGCACATAGAATTCTGCCAGAACGAGGGTAATAAAACTCATAATTACGCCGATGATAAATGAGCTGAACACATATCCCCCTGCGATGCTGCTGCGCTTAAGCGGTGAGGAAGCGATGTCTTTATCGATCTTCCTGACTTTGTCGTCCACCATGATGCCGAAAGCGCCCATAGTCGTGGTAATGGAGGTTACGGCCAGAAGCCCCGCCATGATCCAGCTGTCCATTAAATACCGGACTCCGCTCATGCCTTGAAAGTTGTCTACCCAGACATCACCCAGAAACAGTGCGTATAATCCTATAATGATGAAAACGGAAAGAAGAGAGAAAAACACCGCTGTCCGGTCCTTAAAAAAGACTAAAAGATTTCTTTTGGCAAACCCGATCATTCCCGTATCTCCTTTCCCGTAATAGCGATAAAGGCATCGTCCATGTTGCCGGTGGTGACCTCAAAGCCTGTAATATGCTCGGCTACCTGCTGGACAATAGGTAAAGCCATCATGGTCGAGGGAATAGGAACGAAAATCTGAGCGGCTGTCTTTTTTTCGTACTTCAGATTCAGGGCGTCCAGCAGCGGACAGACCTCTTGCAGATCGGCGCCGAAAAGGACAAGCCGATCGGTGGTATACTTTTCCTTCAGCTCCGCAGGCGTACCTTTCGCAGCTATCCTGCCATCATCGATTACGATGATGTAGTCGGCGACTGCAGCCTCCTCCATATAATGCGTGGTTAAAAAAACCGTCATTCCGGTGTTTTTTTGCAGGGAAATAATAGTTTTCCAAACGCTTCTTCGCGTTTGCGGGTCCAACCCCGTGGTCGGCTCATCCAGAAATAATATTTTCGGCGTATTGACAAGGGCCCGTGCAATGTCGCATCGTCTTCGCTGACCCCCGGATAATTTGCCGTACGGACGCTTTAAAAGATCGGTGATGCCCGTTGTCTCGGCTGCGCTTTTTATCCTGTTATCGAGTCTTCGTCCCTTCAGACCGTAAAATCCGCCGCGGACTTTAAGATTCTCGTGAACGGTTAGGAGATGGTCCAACAGCCCGTCCTGAAACACCGTTCCGATAACAGCGCGTATGGCATTGTCATCCCTGCCCAGCACGTGCCCGTCAACCGTAATGTGACCTGAGTCCGGCTTAATAAAGGTAGAGATAATGTCTATGGTCGTAGACTTACCCGCGCCGTTTGGCCCTAAGAAGGCATAGATTTTTCCCTCTTCAACATAAAAATCCAGTCCCTTTACTGCGTGGACGTTTCCATACGATTTATGCAAAGCGGATACCTCTATGATGTTTCCCACGAACACTCCTCCTTATAAGGCGCAATAGCTATATTGGGATTATATCATTGGATTTTTATCATAACAACGGTGTTTGTTTTAAATCCGCGTTAAATTGGGATTCATCATTTTGTCCCAGCAATAGCAAAGCTTTAGGTATGGAAAAAGCCTTACCTTCCGAAAAACAAGCTCGAAAAGAGAGGCCCCGTTCAATTCGAAAAATATATGAAAGCATTCAGGATTTTGATTTTGGTAGCCATTCTGTTTGGGTTTATATTTGTGGGCTGAAAGTTATTTAGCTTAACCGTGAAAGAATGTCTATTTTAGAATTATGCGGAGAGAGTGAAGGAGCTTATCCAAAGGATAGCTATTCATTAGGGTATTGGGTTGAGGCGGCATTGAAAATCAAGCTGGAATGTGATATAATATTTTTGGGAAAGAAGTACTCCCTCGGCTATGCCGAAACCGCTTACAAGCTGATGACTTCTGCCATGGGCAGAAGCATCAGCTTTTTTGTTTTGAAAGGGGTATGTGTATGAATACCTGGCATGAAATTGACCCGGCGAGGGTGACCGCAAGGCCCGCAAAGAGCCGCTTCGCGCTATCCTCAATGGGTTGGTAAGGATGCAGCACAGATTATTTCCCGCATCAATGGCTTTACTTATGTACAGACGCAATTCGATTATGCTACTGTCGCCGTTGCCGTGGCTGTCGCGCAGGTAATCGTTAAATAAGCAAAAAGTGGGAAAGAAGTTCTCCCATGGTGTAACTCACCAAACCGCCTTTTGGACGATGACTTCTACAATAAACAGAGAAGCAAAATTGTTGTTTGAAGGAAGGTCTATATATGGAAAATAAAGCATCCATCAAAAAGTTGGCTTTTTCCTTTGTACTGCTGATGGGTATTGTCAGCCTGTTTTCAGACATGACACACGAAGGGGCGGCAAGTATCCTTGGTGCGTATTTGAGCCTTGCTGGGGCATCGGCGGCAGCAATCGGCTTCGTATCCGGCCTTGGTGAAATGATGGGCTACTCGTTGCGTCTTGTTACCGGCTGGCTTACGGATAGAACAAAAAAATACTGGCCCATGACTATTTTGGGGTACGTCATTGATTGCATGGCTATCCCGGCATTGGCGTTAGTGCCCAAAGGGGGCTGGGTATGGGCTTGTAGCCTCATCGTCGTTCAACGTATCGGCAAAGCCATTAAGAAACCCGCGAAGGATACCCTTTTGTCCTTTGCCGCTTCGCAGACTGGCACAGGAAAGAGTTTTGCCATTCAAGAATTTCTTGACCAGATAGGCGCTTTTCTTGGGCCGGTAGTCCTTTTTGCGGTAATGATGCTTAAAAAGAGTGAGGACATGTATTCTGTTTACTCAGTTTGTTTTGCCTTACTTGGCATTCCGGCAATCGTCACCGTGGTATTGCTGTTTATTGTCAGACGCCGTTATCCTGAACCCGAAAAGTTTGAATTGTCCCCAAAGGAAGTGTTGCCATTCCGCATGAACCGCTCCTTCCTACTTTACATCGTTGCCATTAGCCTATTCGCTTTCGGTTTTTTGGATTTTGCCATCATCACTATGCACACGGTGAGAACTGGCCTTATTCCGGATGATACGCTTTCGCTGCTCTATGCAGGTGCAATGGCCGTTGACGCTTTCTCGGCGCTGTTCTTCGGTTGGTTGTTCGATAAACGCGGTATTAAAGTTCTGGTACTATCCACCTTGATTGCCGCTCCCTTTGCTCTGCTCATTTTCTCTGTAACGGCGCGCTGGGCATTATTCTTAGGTGTAGCACTGTGGGGAGTGGGTATGGGAGCACAGGAATCTATCCTAAAAGCAGCCGTGACTAGTATCGTGCCAAAGCAAAATCGTTCTTCCGGCTTCGGTATATTTCAGACTTCTTTTGGTATCTGCTGGTTTTTAGGAAGCTGGCTCATGGGCGTACTTTACGATGTCTCGCCCGTTTGGCTGGTAATATTCTCGGTAGTCATGCAAATTGCAGCAATACCGTTCTTCTGGCTATCTGATCGAACTCACAGCTTTACTGCCAGTTAAGTTATGGGATATGAGAGTTTCGCTTCGGACATGATGCAACGGCTGAGCCTCTATCTTTACTATTTGCATAAGCTGCCGGAGGAGATGACTACGGTAAACCCAAAGCAGATGGCAGACGCTTTACTGCTCGACCCGCAGATTGTCAGGCAGGATATGAAGGCGTTGCTCGGTAAGGATAGAGTGAATGAGGAAAGCGGCAAGGCCCTCTTTGCCGCCATCGCAAAATGCACAGAAATCCGCAAGGTGGAAAGTGTGGTGTTAGTGGGTGTCGGAAAGTTAGGCTCGGCTCTTATGGGTTATGCAGGCTTTACGGTTTATGATCTGGATATTCTGGCTGGTTTTGATGTAAACGAAAAGACCATCAAAAAGGGGGCCTACGGCAAGCCGGTGTATCATATCGATAGGCTTACCGAGGTATGCCGACGCCTGAACGCAAAGATTGGGGTTATTACCACACCGGGTGCCTGTGCCCAAACGGTATGCAACACATTGGTGAATAATGGTGTGACCGCCATTTGGAATTTTACCGCCACGCGCCTGAAAGTGCCGCCCCATGTACTAATCCATGATGAGGATATGTCAGCCTCGCTACGACGCCTTGCCGAACACGCGGCGACACATTGAAATGATCGGGAAAGAAGTGCTCCCACGGCGAAAGCCGAAACCGCTAAAAGTTGATGACTTCTGTGTAAAACACAGAGACATCAGCTTTTTTGTCTCTGGGAAGGGGGGTTATATGTTTTACAGCATCTTATTTCCTACACGGGAACAACATGAAAAACCACGACAGACCGGCGAGCCAGCCTGTTTCAAGGACTTGAACCTTGACCAAATATTTGACCCTATCCTAAAAGAAAAAAAGGCATTTGAGTTGGAGGGTTTCTTCTATACTTCGATGCACGACCCGAAGGCTATCGTCTACCGGCAGGACATAATGCGGGAGCTGGAGGATGACAAACTCCGCGCACTATTCTCCGGCTTTTCCAAGACGGTTTATGACCTTGGAAAATATATGAATACAGTCCGTTCTTCGCTGGCCTCCCAAGATGGCTGGCACAACAACTATCTCACACGGGGACGGATGCTGGACTACGCGGAAAGATATTGCCGGGCTGTTTTCTCGCTTTCGGAAGGAATCTCCACGCTAACGCTCCGTTCGGTAGGACTCCGCGGGTTTGCGGGATACCTCTCCACATACTGTGCATCGGAAAGCTACACCGGGCTTTGTAGCCATGTGAAACAACTTCGTGATGAACTTTCCACGGTGGAATACTGTATGCTCATCAAAAATGGAACTATCCGCGTTCGTAAATACGAGGGACAGGTAGACCATTCCAAACAAATACTCGCGAGCTTTGAAAAGTTCAGGCAGGGGGATGTGAAGGATTACCGGCACAAACTCGCGGAGGAGCCTTATGCCGCTCATGTGGAGGCTGCCGTGTTGGGCATGGTTGCCGAACTTTATCACGACATTTTTGTAGACCTCAACGGCTTTTGCTCCAAGTATCTTCATTTCGATGATGAAGCAATTTTACGATTTTCCCGCGAGATACAATTTTACCTGTCATGGCTGGATTTTATCAAACCGTTTCGGCAAGCGGGTCTTTCCTTTTGCTATCCAAAACTTTGTAATTCAGCCGAACGCCTTTATAATTTTGACGGTTTCGATCTTGCGCTGGCGCGTATAGAGTACGGAAAAACTGTCGTCAATGACTTCACGCTGAACGCGCCGGAACGCATCATCGTCGTTACCGGCCCTAATCAGGGCGGTAAAACCACCTTTGCCCGCGCCTTCGGCCAGACACATTATCTTGCCTCACTTGGCCTGTGCATACCGGGCCGTGAGGCGGCGCTGTATTTATTCGATAACATCCTCACCCATTTTGGGCGAGAGGAAGATTTGTCTACGCTAAATGGAAAATTGCAGGACGATCTTGTCCGGCTCCAGGAGCTTATTGATAAAGCTACAGACCGAAGCATCATCATTGTCAATGAAATATTTGCTTCCACCACTCTATCAGACGCCCTGGCGCTTGGTGGACACATGATGAATACTTTTTCCACGCTGGGGGCGCCCACGGTGCTCGTGACCTTTCTCGATGAATTGGCCTCACATGGGCCGGAAACGGTCAGCATGATGAGTATGATCAGTGAGAATGATCCCACAAAGCGGACTTTTAAGATCATTCGAAAACCCCCGGATGGTCTTGCTTACGCCATCCACATCGCCAGCAAGCACGGGCTTACCTATGAACAGCTTTGTGGGAGGTTGAGAAAATGAAAGCTAACTTAATGTTTCGGGACAAAGATTTTGACTTTAAGGCCAATCCTTGTTTTGGTAAGGATGCCTTGGTTGCCGATCTTGAATTAAAACGTGTTTTATCAAACATGGCGCGGGGGGACGAGATTATAAGCGCCGCGTGCGGTGCCGCGCTCTTTTGTCCATTGCAATCAACAGAGGAAATCCATTACAGACAGGAAATCCTGCGTGATGTTTTCCAAAATCCCGACGCCATTCGGCAGCTCTATGAAACCACCGTTGAAACGGAAAAGAAAAGAAGAAGCTCATGGCATTGGCTATCTTCCACCTATCTATCCACCACCTTTTCAAGCGCAATAGAGCTCATGAAAATATATACCGAGATGCTGATGGAACTGCGCTTAGTTGCAGACAGCAAGCTGTTCGGTTTTCAATCGGAAGGTTTTCGGAATCTGCTTACCATGCTCCAACGGGAACTGGACGATGATTATTTTGCCGAGGTGAATGCCCATTTGAATGACCTGAAAGATCGGGATGGTATGCTGGTGAGCGCCACACTCGGTAACTATTTGCAGGGCATACACTATGTGCTTCGCCGGAAAACCCGCAAGGGCTTCTGGTGGCGTTGGCGCTTTGCCCCATCCTTTACCATCGCGCCCCGTGATGATGCCGGGGCCGCAGACCTCGGAAATCGCCGTGATCGTGCTATCAATGAGGCGGCAAACGCGCTGGCACAGGCCGCAGAGCATATGGAAGGCTTCTTCGCTATGCTGCGCAACGAATTGGCGTTCTATGTCGGATGTCTTAATCTGGCGGACAGTCTGCAGGAGTTGGGTATGCCGATCTGCTTTCCAAGCCTGTTTTCTTCGAGTAGCAAAGATCGCTCATGGCAAGGGCTATATGATGTGAGCCTCGCGCTGACGAAAAACGCCGCCGTTGCCGGTAATGATCTGGATACTGCTGACAAACAGTTATACATTATTACCGGCGCAAATCAAGGCGGCAAATCCACGTTTTTGCGGAGCATGGGGCAGGCGCAGCTTATGGCCCAAAGCGGTATGTTTGTGGGAGCGGACAGCTTTTCTGCGCCTATTCGTTGTGGCGTGTTCTCTCACTTTAAGAAGGAGGAGGATACCGCCATGAAAAGCGGCAAGTTGGACGAGGAACTTGCCCGGATGAGCAAAATGGCGGATCATCTGAAAGGCGGCGCGCTGATGCTGTTTAATGAGTCCTTTTCTGCCACAAATGAACGTGAGGGCTCGGAAATATGTCGGCAGATTACAAAGGCGCTGATAGAAAACGATGTGGAGCTTTTTTCGGTGACACATCTCTATGCTTACGCCGCCGCATTTCTTGGTGAAAAGCAATCGCAATTTCTGCGAGCGCAACGGCTGGATGGTGGCGAGCGTACTTTTAAGGTCGTACCGGGTGAGCCCTTACAAACTGCTTTTGGAGAGGATTTATACCATAAGATTTTCGGTCAAGCGGGGTGATGATACGAAAGAAAGGCTGAACAGGGCGATAGCCCTGATAGAGCAGGCGGAATTTTTGAAGGAACAATTCTCGTGCCTCCGAGCTACGGAAGCGGTTATGCGGGCGTGAGTCCGTTATTTCCGTGATTGGACAATTCAAGCGCGGCAAATCCCCGTTGATAAATGCCCTGGTGGGTGATGAGCTTTTACCTGTGGGTATTATTCCGCTGACCACAGCAGTGACGGAGATACGTCAGGGGGACAGCACATCCCCCTTTGGGGTTCGGCATCACGCTGGTGGATACGCCTGGTGTCGGCTCTGTGCATCAACACAACACAGAAACCTCCTATTGCTATATTGAAAAAAGCAACGCAGTGCTGTTTTTACTCTCAATAGATAGACATTTTGTCCCAAGATGCAAGGTGGCTGCCCCGGCTGCCGATCCCCGCCATCCCTCCGGTCAGATCGTCCTACCCTCAAAAACCTGAACGGAGGAAACACCATGACTATAATCAATTTACGGGATTTTTACTCGTGGTAGCCTGTGCCGCGCCCTTAATTCTTTGCCCGACGCGCAGGGCCGCCGAATCGACGCCTGCAGGCAAGAGCGTGAAAGAGGTTATTTTGAAACAATCAAGCAACAAAACCCACATGAGGCGCTGGCCGAAGTCACAAGGGCCGTATGCGAGGGCCGGGTCGATGTGGTGTTGGTAAAAAAACTATCCCGCATCGGGCGCGAATATGACATGGTGCAGTCATACATTCAGCTTTTGAGCGAACACAAGGTAACGCTGCTTTATGTATCGGATGAGCTGGAAATCAGCAATCGCAATCTTTACCTTTACCCCCGTTTTGAGCATAAAAAAACGGAGTGTCCTTAATAGGATTCTCAAACCCTATAAGGACACTCCGCATGGTCGGAGTGAGAAGACTTGAACTTCCGGCCTCTTGGTCCCGAACCAAGCGCGCTACCAGCTGCGCTACACCCCGATGCGCACAAACTATTATAAAACAGATGGCTGTAAAAAACAAGCTTTTTTCTTCAAACAAAAAACTTGAAAAGGCCTGTCTAAAGAGATACATTAAATCTATGCCAAATTTGCGATAAGAACTATGCATTACAAGGAGATAGAAAATGGATATTCGTTTTAGTCCCATGAAGGATGATTATCTTCAAAAGGCATCGGAAATTTATAACCATTATATAATCGATACTACGGTGACTTTCCATACCGAGCCTTTGACGACAGAAGACATGAAAGAAATCCTGTACCAGGATGATTCTTTATATATCAGCTTTGCTATTCTTGACGGGGACCAATTATGCGGCTACGCTTATATGGCGCCCTATAAAAAGCGTCAGGCCTACCGGATTTCCTCCGAGGTGACTATCTATCTGGATCAGGCATATACCGGAAGAGGAATCGGTACATCAGCCCTTAAGCATTTGGAAAAACACGCGCGAGGGAACGGGATACACTCTTTTCTTTCGGTGATTTGTGCTGAGAATGCGGACAGCATCAAACTTTTTTCAAAAAACGGCTATGAAAAATGCGCGCATTTTAGGGAGGTAGGAACCAAGTTCGGCAGAATGCTGGATATTGTAGTCATGCAGAAGATTTTAAATTGAACTTAATTTTTTTCAGATAGTTATTGTCTTATTTCAATGGGTATGCTATATTCTACTAGTTGGGAATGAAGTTCTCCCATGGCAACTTGCTTGAACCGCTTTTATGCTGATGACTTCTGTGATATTTAGATATCGCAGAGTTATCAGCTTTTTTATTGTGAACACAACTAGGAGGAATTTACATCGTGCTATTCAGTTTGGCTTTAATAATGGCTCTGGGCTTAACCTTAAGCAGTCTTTTCACACGACTTAAGTTACCGGGATTGATGGGGATGATTTTGACCGGCATCATTCTCGGTCCGTATGTATTAAATCTGATCTCCCCGAATATTTTAAATATCTCTGCTGATTTAAGAGAAATTGCGCTGATTGTAATTTTATTAAGGGCCGGCCTTTCGTTAGATATTTCAGATTTGAAAATAGTAGGAAGACCTGCGGTTTTAATGTGTTTTGTACCGGCTACCTTTGAACTTATTGCGGTGGTAGTTCTGGCTCCGATTTTTCTTCATATTTCGTATATTGAAGCGGCGATTATGGGGGCTGTATTGGCAGCGGTATCGCCTGCGGTAGTGGTGCCAAGAATGCTTGCTCTTATGGAAAAGGGCTATGGCAGGGATAAAAGCATACCGCAATTGATTATGGCGGGCGCATCGGTAGATGATATTTATGTTATCGTATTGTTCACATCTTTTATGGGAATGTACCAGGGAAATGAGTTCAGCGTTTTAAGCCTTATTAATGTGCCTGTTTCGGTCATCATCGGATTGCTTGTCGGTATTCTATCGGGCTTATTGCTCGTCTGGCTGTTTAAAAAACTGCATGTGAGAGATACCGTCAAGGTACTGATTATCATGAGCGTTTCTTTTCTCTTTATAACCATTGAAAATGTTTTAAAGCCATACATTCCAATGTCGGGTTTACTGGCTGTCATGTCTTTAGGCGGAACCATCCTGAAAACTTATGAGGTTCTAGCCAGGAGATTATTGAGCAAGTTTTCTAAAATATGGGTAGTATCAGAAATCTTTTTATTCGTTCTTGTGGGGGCCGCCGTTGATATCAGATATCTATCAAAAGCGGGTATTTTATCTGTTGCATTGATTTTAGGTGCTCTGATCTTTAGAATTATAGGTGTGAATATAAGCCTTATTAAGACGAAATTAAACTTTAAAGAAAGGCTGTTCTGTTCTTTGGCTTATCTTCCAAAAGCAACTGTTCAGGCGGCAATTGGTTCCATTCCGCTGGCTAATGGTATTAAGGCCGGAAATACAATACTTACAGTTGCGGTGCTTTCTATCATGATCACAGCCCCGATTGGAGCGATCGCTATAGATAACACTTATAGGAAGCTATTATCAGCAGAAAATGAGCGGTAGTTTTAAAAAGTCCGATTGAGCCTTTTAGCACAAGCGGGGATATTTTCTTGACTATGAAATGGGCCGCTTCATGTGCCGATAATTTATATGAGGTCTATGGATTCTGGCGGAGAAAGGGTAGAAATATGTACAAAAAGAATGAAATCATCAATATGGCAAAAGCCCAATTTTCTCTTGATTATAATTGCAGTGTTTCAGATTTTGAAAAGCAGCAGAATACCATTGCCAGGAACAAATTAATAGAAGGGCGGCGCATTTATAAAAGTGAAGGCTGCTTTATGAAAATACTGACTTTTTGCGGCAGAGCCATTATCATGGTAGATGAAGCGATTATGCCGTGGGCCGAAGAAAATCTGGCAAATATAGACGCCAACTGGCTTTTTCAATATTCCAGAATCAAATCTATCGATAAAAAATTAAATGAATTCGGCCATGAGATCGCCGATATGCACCATTACTATCTGCCCGACCCAAAGGCTCCTGAAGCCGCTCCTTTATTCTCTGTCAAATGGTTCGAACAGCTTGAGATCTTTTCATTTAAAAACGACAGAAGATTTAGCGAGGCCCTTTGCTTTGATGAAAGGAGCCCCGATGTTCTGGCTGTCGCCGCATGCGACGGTGAGCAGATTATGGGCATGGCAGGGGCCAGTGCCGACAGCAGTGCCATGTGGCAGATCGGCATCAATGTAATACCCGAGTACCGTGGAAAAGGAATTGGTACAAATCTGACCGCACTTTTAAAACAGGAAATCCTTAAGAGAGGGAAATTACCTTTTTACGGAACCCTTGAGTCCCATTCATTTTCTAAAAACATTGCCATAAACGCAGGATTCTTTCCAGCCTGGGCGGAGGCCTATTCCAAAAAGTTGGTTTGAAAAAGTTTTTAAGTCAAGGAACGGTATGGATAGAACACAGAAATAAATGGGGGAGCGATTTTATGAAATATATCGACATGGAAAACTGGGAACGAAAAGAACATTATCATTTCTTTAAGGACTTTGATTATCCCCATTTTAATATTTGCGCAAATGTGGATATCACCGAGCTGAGAAAATATGTAAAAGAAAGAGACATTTCTTTCTTTATTGCATTTTTGTATGTTTCGGTCCGTGCGGCGAATTCGGTAAAAGAGCTTAAGTACAGAATACGAGGGGATAGGGTGGTAGAGCATGAGAAGGTCCATCCGTCTTTTACCCTGATGACCTCCAAGAATGTATTTCGGTTTTGCCCAACGGACTATCATGAGGATTTTCAGACTTTTTTCAAAGAGACTTCAGAGAAAATGAAGGAGAATAAGGACGCAGTCAGCCTTGAAGACGAGCCGGGGCGCGATGATTTATTATTTATCTCAAGTATTCCATGGGTATCCTTTACCAGTATTACGCATCCCATCAATCTCCGTGCAGTGGACTCTATACCCAGAATATCCTGGGGCAAATTTTTTGAAGAACATGAGAAGCTGAAACTGCCTTTATCACTGCAGGCCCACCATGCACTGGTTGACGGGGCCCATGTGGGCGAGTTTTTTATTCGGGTTCAAGAGATTTTGGACAATCCTCAAAAATATCTTGAAGGCCATATTAGAATCATGTGATTTTGGCATACAAAATGCAGCTTTGGCTAGCCAAGAATTTAAAAATCCTGACTACCTGAAGAAATAATTGTTAATAATGGCCCAGAAAATTCCCCAAACAGTACCAAATACGGCTCCGCCAAGGACATCCCGGGGATAGTGCATGCCTACATACATACGTGTGATACCCACGAGGCCTGCAATTGAATAGACGACCAATATCCATAAAAAGTCAGCTTTATAAGAATGTAAAAAAAGTGTTGCCAAAAAGAAGGATTGGCTTGTGTGCCCGCTGGGGAAGGAATTTCCGCCGGCTTTTGCGCCTACAATGCGCAAATTTTTCAGCTTGATATAGGGCCTTGGCCTGCGGATCAAAGCTTTCATCAGCTCAACAGCAAGCCATAGGGTTAAAGTGCCCAATATGATTTCATAAGCAAATATGTCATGATCTGCCAGAAAGTAGACTATTCCCGCACCGATACCGAAAACGCCGCTCCCCAGCTGAGTGAAGGAAAGCATTGCCCAATCGACCCAGGGCGCCCGATAGCCCCGCATATTAAAAACCATAAAAGTCCAGATATCAATATTCTCGCCTTTTTTCCAGACAAGCGAAAGGGCTACAATACAAAAAATTAGAATGAGAATCACTAAATTTCCATTCGCTTTTATACGGGTCCAAAATTGCTTCCATATATGATCAGGCATCAGAAGAAGGGCTATCGCCAGAAGAATGCTGATTCCAAAAAGCCAGTGGCTGGTTTTAACACGCCGGATGCAATCTATAATATTCCTGCATCTGCCTTCAATCCTAAAATCAGGCAAGCGGCTGATTTCCAGCGAGGTTTCCATATCTTTATTCTTCAAAACTTTCACCTGCTTTCTTTTGTAGAGTTAGAGTATCCGGTGCCAGGACCGAAAGTGTGCGCCTGCGTATTTCAATATTGACCGAGCCCTCTCCCAGGATTTTTCCGTCTGCCATCACAGTCATGGGGGGACGTGTTTCAATGAAGATGTTCCGTACTCGAAAATTCATAAACCGGGAATCATCCCCATTGCTCCCGGCAACTTTCAGCATATACCCAACCATTAAATTCAGCTTGGACATATCTTTGCAGATAAGGACGTCAAGGAGCCCATCCCTGAAAGAATCCAGGGAGCCAACCTGATAGCGGCGGCCCACATAGGGCATGTTTGAAATCAGTACGACATGTCCGGTGTTTTTTATTTCATGCGTGCCGTTTAATATAAGCTTTATCTCAGACGGGGGAGAGGCCGTCAGCGTGGCTAAAAAATCGCCAATACGGGTGATATTTCCATGCTGAATCATATCTCCGGACTCAAAAAGAGACGAAAAAAGCCCGACCGAACAAACTTCCAAAAAAGGCGTACTGATATTTTTGCAGGATGCCACTCCCATATCGAGCCTGAGATGCTTCCCATTTCGAAGTACCGAAATTGCGGAAGGAATATGAAAAGGAATTCCCAGGCTGAAGGCGATATTGTTTTGCGTGCCTGTAGGAATAATGCCAAGAGTGGTATTGGTGCCTGCCATGGCTTTTGCTACAGCCGAAACCGTACCGTCTCCGCCGCATACTACAATGGTATTCACTCCCTGGTTGGCAGCATCCTGAACAACAGCGGAAAAATCCGAATCCTGCTCAGTCAGGTAGGGCTCGGGAACCAGCTTCCATGCCTGCAATTCTTTGATGACATCCATAAGCTTATTTGGAGATTCGCGGTTTGATCCCGAAACAGGGTTAAAAATCAGTTTCACACGCTTGTGATATCTCTTTTTGTGCTGAGAGTCCATGGCCATTTTTTCCCCCAAGACATATGCTAAAGAATAGTATGTCCAAAGGCTGCGTATCTCAAAAGTCAAAAAAGTTAATTTATGTCCTATGTATCTTATCATGATCCCCGATAAAAGGGATCAAAGATTAAGCCGAACGGGTAAATATATGCTGGTGAAAAGGCAACGGTTGGTATACACTGGTAAAAGAAAAGACCGGAATTAGGTATTTGAGGAAAGAGGGTAAAGCTATGAATGTTAAAGTAGTTTATGCCACGAAAACAAAACATTCCAAAAAACTGGCCGAAGCCATTGCAAGCGGGCTGCAGATCAAGGCACAGAACATCAGTGAGCACCCCGTGTTAGAGGATGTAGATTTATTATTTATTGCAGGGGGCATTTATGGCGGTGAGAGCCTTCCGGGAATGATCGGCTTTGTAAAAGAGCTTGATAACAGCAAGGTTAAAAATGTTGTTTTAATCACTTCATGTACTTCAAAAACCACCGGTCAGGCAACGGTGCGGAAAATATTAAATGAAAAAAATATTGAAGTCATAGATGAGTTTATTTGTCAGGGAAGCTTTTTGTTTTTTGGCTTTGGACAACCGAACCGGGCAGATATTCATGACGCCGTTGAATTTTCCAGGAGGATAGCAGACCAAACCCATGTATAAAATTTTGATTGTTGAGGATGATTCCGTTATAGCCAGGACCATTAAAAATCATATTGAGACATGGGGATGCGAAGCAGAATGTGCATCGGATTTCAAGAATATCCTTTCCGAATTTGTTTCCTTTGCACCCCATCTGGTGCTGCTGGATATCTCCCTTCCGTATTATAACGGCTACTACTGGTGCACCGAGATCAGAAAGGTGTCCAAGGTTCCCATCATATTTATATCCTCCGCTTCGGATAATATGAATATTGTGATGGCCGTTAATATGGGCGGCGATGATTTTATCGCAAAACCTTTTGATCTAAATGTTCTGACGGCCAAGGTGCAGGCGCTGCTCCGCCGCACTTACGATTTTATGGGACAAACCGGTTTATTGGAACATAAGGGCGCAATATTGAATACCGGTGATTCCACTTTAACCTATTATGGTGAAAAAATTGAGCTTACCAGAAACGAAAACCGGATACTCCAGGTTCTTATGGAAAACAAAGGCCGGGCGGTAAGCCGTGATGTGCTTATGATAAGGCTGTGGGAGACAGATAGCTATGTTGACGAGAATACACTGACCGTAAACATCACAAGGCTTCGAAAAAAATTGGAGACCGCCGGACTGACAAATTTTATTATTACCAAAAAAAGCATCGGATACATGGTTGAATAATATGAATCTATTTGTTTTTTTAAAAATCGCAGCTGGATATTTAAAGCGCCATATGAAAAGCATGGCGTTTTTTTTCCTGTTCGCTCTTATTTTTGCCGCTGTCTTTTCACTATATAATTTGCCTGTAGAAGCCGTGGCCTATGCGGTTTTACTCTGCAGCTGCACGGGTGCTGTTCTTTTGTTGCTCGATTTTTTCGGGTATTATAGACGTCACCGGTTATTAGCCCAGCTGCTTGACCGTATTGTGCTCAGTATTGAAGGGCTGCCTAATCCGGCGGATTTACTTGAACAGGATTATCAAGATTTGATTAAGAAATTGCACCAGGAAAGAATAAAATCTGTTTCAGCGGCTGACAGCGCAAGAAGCGATATGCTGGATTACTATACTCTTTGGGCGCATCAGATCAAAACGCCCATTGCCGCCATGGGCCTATTGCTGCAGTCGGAGGAAAACGCCCGGAATACCGAGCTTTTGCTGGAATTATTTAAAATTGAGCAATATGTTGAAATGGTCCTGCAGTACCTGCGAATTGAAAGCACCTCTTCAGACTATGTTTTGAAGCATTATGATCTGGACGGCATTGTGAGAGAGGCGGTGCGCAAATATGCCAGGCTGTTTATAAACAAGAAGATCATCCTTGATTTTTCAGAGCTGAATTGTGAAGTGCTGACCGATGAAAAATGGCTGGTGTTCGTGATCGGGCAAATTCTTTCCAATGCCTTGAAGTACACGGTTTCAGGCAGAATATCCATATATATGGATAGGGAGGAAAACAAAACCCTGGTAATAGAGGATACCGGCATTGGCATTCAGGCAGAAGATTTGCCCCGTGTGTTTGAGAAGGGCTTTACAGGGTATAATGGGCGTACGGACAAGAAATCTACCGGTATCGGACTATATCTGTGCAAACGAATTTTAACAAAATTGTCCCACAGCATCGTCATTGAATCCCGGGTCGGGCAGGGCACCAAAGTAAAAATAGGGCTCAGTACCGTGGATATCGGATTGTGATTTTTCTTCATCTTACAATATTGTAAGGTTTGACGGGGAAATGTAAGCCAAAGCTATGGCAGCGAATTTGTTGCTATTATGGGGGAGTCGGGATCGGGTAAAACTACACTCTTAAATATCCTGGCTTCCCTGGACAAGCCCACCAGCGGTGAAGTAAAGCTAAACGGAAAAAGTGTTGTGGCTATCAGTGAAAAGGAAATATCCGCATTTCGGCGAAAAAATCTCGGCTTTGTATTTCAAGATTTTAATTTGCTGGATACTTTTTCATTGCAGGATAATATTTTTCTGCCCCTTGTATTATCAGGAAAATCCTACGGCGAGATGAACGACCGTTTAATACCCATAGCCGAAAAACTTGGCATCAGTGATATTCTTCACAAATATCCCTATGAGGTATCGGGCGGGCAAAAACAAAGGACGGCGGTTGCCCGGGCCCTTATAACCAATCCCCAGCTGATTCTTGCCGACGAGCCTACAGGGGCGCTGGATTCTCATTCGACGAACAGCCTGCTTCAGCTCTTTTCCCAAATAAACAATGATGGCCAGACCATCCTTATGGTCACACACAGCTTAAAAGCCGCAAGCTATGCAAAGCGTGTATTGTTCATTAAGGATGGCGAGGTGTTCCACCAGCTTTATAAAGCATCCGGGTCCAGTGAAGAAATGTATCAGAAAATCTCCGATACCCTGACCATGATTGCAACAGGCGGTGCAGGAAATGAATAAATTTTTATATCCCAGACTGGCCGCCATCAATATCAAAAAGAATTATAAAACCTATGTCCCGTACATTTTATCCTGCATCGGGACGATCATCATGTATTATATTATGTTTGCGCTATCCAAAAACAGCGGTCTCAACCATATGTCAGGAGGCTACCAATTAAAGGAAATACTATCCTTGGGTTCTTGGGTGATTGCCGTCTTTGCTGTGATTTTTCTTTTCTATACCAACAGTTTCCTGATTAAAAGGCGGAAAAAAGAGTTCGGATTATTCAATATCCTTGGTATGGAGAAGAAGCATATTTCCAGAATCATGTTTTTTGAAACGCTGTATATTGCTGTGATCAGCCTTGTGTTCGGATTGCTGGGCGGTTTTATCCTGAACAGACTCATGTCCCTGCTTCTTTTAAAGCTTATCAGATTTGCAGTTCCATTGGGATTTGATATTTCTGTCCCTGCAATTACCGCGGCTGTTACCTTGTTCGCCATTATTTTTTTATTGACGTTTCTGAATGCGCTGCGGCAGATCCATTTCGCCAAACCCGTCGAACTTTTAAGAGGCGGCCAGACAGGTGAAAAAGAACCCAAAACTAAAAAAATTATTACTCTGATCGGCGTTCTGACGCTTGGCGCAGGCTATTGGATCGCCCTGACAACAGAATCCCCGCTGGCCATGATCGGCCTGTTCTTTGTGGCTGTTATTCTGGTTATAATAGGCACTTACTGCCTGTTTACAGCGGGGAGCATAGCCCTGTTAAAGCTGCTCCGGAAAAGCAAGGGCTATTACTACAAGACAAAGCATTTCATTTCCATATCGGGTATGATCTACCGCATGAAACAGAACGCTGTTGGCCTTGCGAATATTTGCATTCTTTCGACGATGGTGCTCGTCATGATTTCCACCACCGTGTCATTATACCTGGGCATGGAAGATGTGCTTCGTACAAGATATCCGAGAAATATCATAGTCACTGCCAAAAATGTATCCGAGGAGCAAGCGGAAGCAATGGACGGTATTATTTCAGAAGAAGCCGCATCCTTTAAAGCGTCCATGGATGATGTTCTTCGCTTTCGTTATCTGTACTGCCTTACCATAAGAGAAAATGATACTTTTACCAGGTATGAGTACAATGATCTTGCCTACCCGGCGGGCATGAGCGACTTATATTTTGTTCCCCTTGCTGATTATAACAAAATGCAGGGAAATTTATATACATTGAAAGAAAATGAGGTTTTATTGTACACGGCAGAAGGATCATATGAAAGCGATAAAATAATATTGGGTGGTTTAGAGTTTAGCATAAAGGGGAAGGTAAAGGAGTTTGGCACTGCCGATACGGAATCGGCGCTATTCAATGCTTACTATGTAATCGTACCCGATACGAATACCGCTCGAGATATCACTCTTTCTTTAGGGCAAAATTCCGGAGAGTTTGGGGAGTTATCCTATTTTTATGGTTTAGATTTGGATGCGGACAAAAGTACTCAAATTGGCCTTACAGATGCTATCAACAAACATGTAAAAGAGCTTGGCATCGACGGTTATGCGGAAGGCGCCGAAAAATCGAGAGAATCCTTCTATTCACTCTATGGGGGACTGTTCTTTCTTGGTATTTTTCTGGGCTTGCTGTTCATTATGGCAACGGTGCTGATTATCTACTACAAACAGATATCGGAGGGATATGATGATAAAGCGCGCTTTGAAATCATGCAAAAAGTGGGGATGAGCCGCCATGAAATTAGAAAGTCCATCCACAGCCAGGTACTGACGGTTTTCTTTTTGCCCCTGCTTACGGCGGGGATCCATATAACCGCTGCCTTTAAGGCAATTACCAAGGTTCTTGCGATACTCAATCTAACAAATATTCCTCTGTTTGCTTGGTGCTGTGCAGGTTCATTTCTGATTTTCGGTTTGTTCTACGGCATTGTGTATGCTTTAACCTCAAGGGCATATTATAAAATCGTCAGTTCTTCTGATTAGATGTCCGAAAGTTTATAATGATAGATTGAAAGGTATCGGTCCGAATTTTTGCGAGCTGATACCTTTTTCTTTTAATAGTGTCATCGTGTCATAACGCCAGGAAGGCAGCCGGCTATCTATAACGCTTGTTAAAGTACTATATTATGTATATAATCTAATAAAATTGAGTTATAAGAAAGAAGCTTACCGTAGGGAAAATACTCGGTCCGGAGGTACTTCCATGAAAACCTGTAAAAAAGGATTTGCTGTTTTTTTAATTATATTTTTGTATTTTATATCTTCAACTATGGCTTTGGCCAACTCCGGCCCAACCTATTGGCGGGGGTATCCTTCGGCAGAAATTCTGGCCGTGGATGAAAACTGTCCTGTAGAAGTAGCGCGGGAAGATCTGACTTTTGATTTAAGCGGCAATTATAAAAACAGCTATACAATCGGCGGGAATGTCAAGGCGGCCTATGAAATGTTGAATCCCACCAATAAAGACTTAACCGTCCAAATGGCTTTTCCTATTGTCAGCTCACTGAATGATTTTTCTCCGGATGACATAGCTGTGACGGTTGATGGAACTTCTCTGCCCTTTGATTTGTATATCGGGGATGTGGCAGACAGTGGAGGCAGTTCATTTCAAAAGGGCGGCGGGGAAAGCCTTGTTTTTAAGGACATATTAAGCGCGGTCACCAACCAGACCTATCAGGCGAAGCATTTTTCGGAAAATGAAACCGGAAAGCTCTATATACTTCAGGTGAATCCGGCCGCTGAACAGAAAATCAACCTGGCAATTGATTTTGAACTGGACAAGGAAAAGAGCCGTGTATTGACGAAAGGCTTTAACCGGTATGAACGGAAAAATAAAAGCGTCCGGATCGCCGCATGGTGTTATGAGCCTGAAACGCTGGAAATTTTTGTTCTGGGTGACGATATTGACTTCAATATTACAGGATATACCGACGGGGAATTGAAACAAAAGACCGATCTTTTTACATACGAGATCTCCTCAAAGCAGGCGGAACTAAAGCCTTATCTCATGGAATATATGAAAAATTACCGGCAAGCTCAGAATATCCCGGAATCAGAGATTTTTGATGAAGTTCAGCTCTATAACCAGTACAGTGCTGCTCTGGACAGTATGCTTGCGGGCGGGGAGGGCTTTGCCGCATGCGAAGACCTGATCAGTCAGCATCAATATAACAGGGTTATTACCCTTTTATATGAAGTGGATTTTCCGGCTAATTCAAATAAAAATGTGACTGTCAGCTATAAAATAACCGGTACGATGGACCGGACCAAAACCTCAAAACCGGTCTATACTTTTCAATATATACTAAACCCTGCCCAAAACTGGAACAGGTTCGGCGCCCTGGATATTGAGATTGCCACCCCTGAAGAAAACCCCTATATTGTGGACAGCAGCATAGAAATGACAAAGGAAAGTGACAGGCATTATACGGCGAGCCTTGATTCCCTTCCCGAAAAAGATTTAACCTTTTCCCTTTATGAGCAGGAAAAAATCTCTCCACTGGAAAATTTCGCGCCCATCCGGTATATAAACAGGTACTTTCCCGCAGCCGGCACAGTGATTATAATAGCGGCTGCAGCTTTAGCCGGAGTGGCCCTGTTTTCAGGACGTCTGCGAAAGAAAAAGTAACCCCTTATAAGTAAGCAGCAGAGCCCTCAATGATTCAATTTTAAAGGAGTACCCATGAAGATTTCTACTTTCTTAAGGTTTTCTACGTTTGGCATCAGCACCATTCTCTTTCACAGAAAAAAGCCCATTCTGGGAACCATCATTTTAACCGACAAATGTAACCTTTCCTGCAAGCATTGCGCCGTAAACAATATTACATCCGTTATCTACCCTTATGAGCAAATTAAAAAGGAAATGCAAATTCTATACTGGAAAGGCATCCGCATCCTTTTCTTTTGCGGCGGTGAAACTTTTTTATGGCAGGACCGGGGGAAGACCCTGCGCGATTTAGTGATCGAAGCAAAAAAAATGGGGTTTCTAATTGTCAATGTGGTCACCAACGGAACCTTTCCAATGAATCTGCCCGAAGCGGATTTAATTCTGTTAAGTCTTGACGGGGGAAAAGAGAATCATAATTTAATCCGGGGCGACACCTATGATAAAATCATAGACAATATTAAAAACGCGGCCTCTTCAAATATCTGCCTGTATATGGCCATTAATAAGATCAACCGGAACGATATACCCGAAGTCTGCCGTACGGCGAAAGACCTTGCCAATGTGAGAGCGGTCTCGTTTAATTTCCATACGCCCTATCCGGGAACGGAGCAGCTGTCGCTGACTGTTTCGGAGAAAGAAATGTGCTGCGGAAGGATTGCTGAAATGATGGATCAGGGGATGCCGGTATTTAACCTGAAAAGCGCCTTTCCGTATATTATCCATAATAAATTCCATGCACCTTGCTATCAATGCGTCGTTATGGAAAACGGCAAACTCTCTGTTTGCGGGCGCTGCATCGATGTTCCCGGGTTGTGCGGCCAATGCGGGTATTTCTTTGCGGCAGAATATGCCCTGGTTTTTGAAGGGAGCTTACGTGTCATTTTTGATATGCTTCATACATACCTGCGATACATATAGGAGACAAGCATGAAATTAACATCACTCATGAGAATTTGGCTTACCCGATCCTTTAAACCCTTTGAGTTCAACAGTCATAACGATCATACGCTGGATTTTGAGGAAATCGGGCAATTGGGGCTTTATGTACATATCCCTTTCTGCCGGAGTATTTGCAGCTTTTGTCCATATTGTAAAGTTCAATATGACCCGCTGCTCGCGGAAAAATATGAACAGTCTTTGTTAAAAGAGATCGAGCTTATAGGGCGGACCTTAACAAAACCCAAAGAAGTGACCAGCCTCTATTTGGGAGGGGGTACGCCGGCATTAATGCTGGATTCTATTAAAAAGATCATCGACGCCCTGAAAAGGTATTTTGTCATTCAGGGCGGAATCGGTGCAGAGCTGCATCCGGATGATGTCGATGATGAAGTTTTGATGAAATTGAAAGAAGCCGGAGTGACAATGATCAGCATCGGCATTCAGTCCTTCCATTCAGGCTGTCTTTCGGCCCTTGGCCGGAAAGAGCCGGATTATGAAAGGATTTTTAAAGCGGTCGGCAAAACAGGCTTTGAGACTGTTGATATGGATCTTATTTTCGCCATTCCGGGGCAGACCGCCGATATTTTGAAAAGTGATATCGATACTGCTTTTAAAAATGGAGCAACGCAGATTTCTACCTATCCGTTCATTGATTTCACCTTTGCCGATAACCGTTATAAACCGTTATCCGAGCAGGTAAAGAAAAAAATGCTTGCAGAAATAACCGCACATTGCCAAGAAAGAAATTATAGGCGAACCTCGGTATGGACCTTTGCAAAGCCGGGGACAGGCAAGTATTCTTCTGTTACCAGGGAGAATTTTCTTGGCTTTGGTGTTTCCGCCGCCACTCTTTTAAAAAAGCAGTTTAAAATCAATACTTTTTCCATTGAAGGCTATATGGACAGGGTCGGAAAAGGACGGATACCGACGTCTTTAACATTAAATTTCTCCCTCCGCCAAAGAATGGTGTACTATCTTTTCTGGAGCGCCTATGCCGGGATCATCAATCCGGAGGATTTTCAAAACTTTTTTGGCGCTTCATTGAATCAAAAATACGGGCTGGAAATTTTGCTCTGCCGTGTGTTAGGATTTATTAAGAAGATCAAAGGGGAATATCATCTGACCGAACGGGGAGCTTATTGGTTCCATTATATTGAGCAGGCTTATACCACCGCATATATCGATAAAATGTGGAATGTTTCTGGAAAAGTGGCTTTCCCTGAGAAGATCATCCTGGAATAGCGGCAGACAATTTTTTTAGCTGGATCCTGAACCGGATCATGAGAAAGACAGTCTACTGATTTGACAAATCATTTTAAATTGGGAGGAAAACTTATGTATTCTGATAAAAAAACTCTATATCGCTATAAACAAATCAGTCTCTTGCTAATTATATTTTCTCTGGGCCTGTTTTTCTCCTCCTGCAGCAGAATACTGCAGAACAACAAGGCCTTGAACAGCTTAAACATAGGCGCTCAGGAAAAGGGTGTTCTGGCTGTCATTAAAAATATGCCGGATGCTGAGGCTGTCAAGAAGGTGCCCCATTTAACGACCCTCCGTATGGACGACAGTCCGGAGTCGTTGCTGCTCATACCGGTCTTAAATGATTCCACCGTTGAAATTGTGCAGCTGTCATGGGATAATACTGAACTAAAGGAAAGCGGAACGGTCTACAAAGCAGAGAATTCAGAAGATGGCTACGGTTTGTATTTAAAGGCTATACGGCCGGAAGGGGCGCCCGCCTTAAAAATTATTGTCACAAGCGGGAATGAACGGGGAGAATATATTTTATCCTATGACGGAAAAGATGGCACTGCCGATATGGAGACCATTAAAGCCCAATAATTTTATGCTTTTTTCCCATGCCCGGTAAGTTTTCTAAAAATAAAAATGAATTTGGGGGAAGGATTGATAGGATGGGGAACAGAATTGCACAAATCGGAATTATCGTGGAAAGTTCCGATTCTGTCGAGAAAATGAATGCTCTGCTCCATGAATACGGGGAGTATATTATTGGAAGAATGGGCATTCCATACGCTAAGCGCAAAATATCCATCATCAGTATTGTGGTGGACGCGCCCCAGGATATGATCAGTGCGCTTTCCGGGAAACTGGGAATGCTGCCCGATGTGAATACCAAAACCCTTTATTCCAAGGTTACGACAGACCTTCCGGAATAGCGGAGAAATAATAACCTCATCCGTTCGGAATCAAAGATTTCGAACGGATGCCTGGGAGCATTGATATTCGCAAGCTCATATTAAAAGAAAATCATGCTCTGCTGGCATGCTCTAATATCACTCACGGCATTTAATTACGAATACCGTCTGTTTTGATATGATGGCTTATAGTTCCTATCTGGCTAGAAATCAGCCCAGTAAAACCCAATTCTTTGCCTTTACGCTAACCAGGATTTTATTTAGCATCAATTGCCAGCCCCTTTAATTTCAAGGCTTTAAGCCTGATGGAAAACCTTTCTAC
>ENA-UOOR01001287-UOOR01001287.1-fermentation-metagenome-genome-assembly--contig:-NODE-1287-length-30423-cov-13.164087_pt1 | contig 30423 bp, 23 predicted proteins | sample MGYA00245780_ERZ724029 | MGnify/ENA primary metagenome ERZ724029 (study PRJEB28704, sample SAMN03018315) | fermentation metagenome | biome: anthropogenic terrestrial biome; feature: soil... | reverse complement strand
ATGCAGAAGAAAAAGTTGATAAGCTTGAAGAGGCTTTAATGAAAATAGTTGAATAATGATTTAATTTAATCAGGTTGCTTACAAAGTCGATTGCTAAAACGGCATAAAATATTATTGCAATATTTTATGCTGTTTTAGCAATTTTTATTTCCACAGCATTTAACGAAAAAGAACGAAAAAGTGCCAGACACATGGCAAGTGGCATACCAATGTCAAGAGGCTGGCACATATTTGCATAATGTTTGGAAAGTTCGACCCAAAAGCCTTGCAATATAGGTTTTTTTTGGTATATAATTAATATTAAATGTAGAAATATGGGGGGATAGGAATTGAAACGTAAATTTGTGTTTCTTATGATAGGAGTATTTTTCATGTCAACCCTTACAGGATTTTCATATGAAGATGAATATAGTAAAAAAGAATTAAAAATTGGCCTTGAGAGTATGAAGTCACAGACATTGGAAATATCATTAACAGGTAATTATATGTTAAATGAAGAGATTCCATTAAACAGTACAAGCTTTGTAATAAGCATTTCAGATGGGAAAATATTATTTAATAATCAAGCTTATGATAAGCTTTCTTTCATTTCGCAGGGGAAAAATGATAGAATAAAAATAAAAAACGGATTAAAGGCTCATACTTATTTAGGGTCTATGGAGTTTAAGGCAAATGGAGAGACTATTTTGCCAATAAATACCGTAGGCTTAGAAGATTACATAAAGGGAGTAGTTCCTTGTGAAATGTCAGAATCATATCCAATTGAAGCCCTTAAAGCTCAAGCTGTAGCTGCAAGAAATTATACATTGAAAAATATTGGTATTAAGCATAGCAAGGATGGTTATGATATATGCGATACAACTCACTGCCAAGTATACGGGGGTTTTAATGAGGCAAATAAAAAATGCATAAAAGCTGTGGATGATACTAAAGGAATGGTTATGCTTTATAATAATAAATTAATTGCTAGCTATTATTCAGGTAGTGATGGCGGATATACTGAAGATTCGGGTAATGTATGGCATGAAAGTTTACCTTATCTTAAAGCAAAACCGGATTCTTTTGATATAACCCCCTGGCCTCATGGTGATAAAAAATATTCTGTAAGCGAGATAGACAGTATATTAAAATCAAAGGGCTATATAAATAATGATGAATGTTTTATAAAAATTGATATGGATAGCATTACTAAGTTTCAAAGCGGCAGGGTAAATTCCATAGATATTATATATAAGGATAATAGTGGACAAGAAAATAGCAAAACATTCAATAAGGAGAAGGCAAGAACATTTTTATCTTTAGACAGCAGCCTCTATAACGTATCCTATGATGATACAGCAAATACTTATACATTTTCAGGGTTTGGCCATGGTCATGGTGTTGGATTAAGCCAGATTGGAGCAAGAAACAGGGCCGAGGCAGGGCAAAGTTTTATTGATATATTAAAGTTTTATTATGATGGAGTAGAAATTAAGAAAATGGATGGACTGCCTGTTGATACTGACACTCCGCAGGATACTGATACTCCAACTTCACAGCCTAAAATTAATAGCAGCAAGGTTACCCCTGAAAAGCCTGAAATAAATAAACAAGTGACTTTAACATTAGAAACTAACAATTCATCAACTGATAATTTGATTTATAAATATGAAGTTTTTTTAGATGGTGACTTTTTATTTTCCAAAACAAATGATGCAAATACTTTTGAATTCAACCCAAAATCTGCAGGAAGCTATAATATTAAAGTATCGCTATATGATGACAGCGATATGAAAAAATATGATGAAATAAATGTTAAATTTGATGTTGTAAGAAATGAATCATACAGTGGTAAAAACTTAAAAGTTGGCATGTCAGGGAAAGATGTCAGTAGTTTTCAACAAAAGCTAAAGACTATGGGCTTTTATAATTATGATAAGATTACTGGCTATTATGGAAATGTAACAGCTTTGGCAGTTAAGGATTTTCAAAAAAGCTGCGGTGTTTCTCCAACTGGAATAATAGATGGCAATACTGCAATTGAGCTAAATAATCAGTACATGAAAGCTGTTTCTGTTTCAAGGGGTGAAAAAAGGGAAATACCATCAATTACATTTGTAGGGCTTGATCATTCACCAATTATTGATGGAGAAGCTCAATCTTTTTGTATAGTATCTAAAAATACAGAGTATGTACAATACAGAGTTTGGGCTTGCGATGCAGAAACAAGAAAGTGGGAGGAAATAACAGATAAATATACAAAGCCTGTTCCTGCGAATTTTCCGTTTAAGGTTGATACAGGAAAAACTTTTAAAAGGGGCACATACTATTTTTCTATTTGGGTAAAGAAAGCAGGGAATGTAGGAGTAAATAGAAACAGTAATGGAGATTATGATTCCTATTATGCATTTAATATGAATTCAGTTCCAAAAGATAATAGTAAGGTAAATTTATCCGGAGATATGATAATGGATAAAGCAGATTTTAAATTGGGTGAAACAATAAAAGTAAACGGAATAAAAAATGATAAAGGGGGAAGAAGCCCATATAAATACAAGCTGCATGTATATGATATAACACGAAATAAATGGATTAACAATATTGATGGTTATGATGATACTGTTTCATGGAAACCGGAAGCTGAAGGCCAATACGTTATAGATTTATGGGCCATTACAGATAGCTCACAAGAAAAGTATGATGGCTTCAAAACTAAAATAATTAATGTCATAAAATAAAAACGGAGAGTTAACCTGATTATAAATATAGCTGCATGAGATATTATAATAATATTTCATGCAGTTTTCATATTTTTTCATAAAAACATGAAAAAATAATTTAAAGACAATTTTGTAGTTAACTGTAATTCACAATTTAGATTTAATCCACCGCGGAGATAAGAAAAATATATTCCATTCACTTTACCGTTTGCAAAGATGTTCTAAGGATTAAAATGTCAGACAGCTGTAGGGAGCGGTCTTGACCGTTCCTCTAGGGGATGCACGGAATCGTGGGAGCGGAACGGTCAAGACCGCTCCCTACCATTTTATTTTAATTCTAAGAACATCTAAATGCTCACTCTATGTTCATTCCATATATTTTTCTTATCTCTGCTGTGATTTGTTCATTAATGATTTTAAATTGCAAATTGAAAATTGTATATAAATTTCTTAGTTAATTTGCATTGTGGTTTATAAAGTTTTAAAATCATATGTGAAGAATTTTGAATAATTTTTATCGGTGGCTACCTGTCTGTAATCTCACGCTTAGATGGGGAATAACGGCTGCTATGCCTTTGATCGGCTTTTCTAAGATTTAGATGGAGGGGAGTATTTATCAAGCAAACTTCAACTAAACATAAAAATCACCTGATGGTTAAAATTTGGGGAGGGGAAACATGGATTATGTGGAAAAAAGAAAGTTAATACTTGAAGGAAATATTAATAAAGTAATATTATCCTTAGCAACACCTATTATGCTAAATAATATTATACAAACTACATATAACTTAGCAGATACATATTGGGTTAGCAAAATGGGTGATATTCAGGTTGGGGCTACGGCATTTGTATGGCCTGTAATATACCTTGTTATATCTCTTGGTATGGGAATAAATGTTGCTGGTACAGCACTTATATCACAATATATTGGAGCAAATGAAAAAGAAAAAGGCAGGGACGTGGCAGGTCAAATAGTTAGTTTTGCATTGATATTTTCACTTGTTTTAGTCCTCATCGGCTATGGCTTTACACCTAATATTGTAAGATTTATGGGCGCAGAAGGTGAGCTTTTTGAAAACAGTAAAATATATTTAAGCGTAATGTTTTTTGACATACCTTTTCTTTTTATTACTTCTATTTTTACTGCCATAAGGCAGGCTCAAGGTGATACTGTTATACCAATGATAATAAATGCTGGAGGAGCAGTATTAAATATCATTCTAGACCCTATATTTATATTTACATTTAATATGGGAATTGCAGGGGCTGCAATTGCAACTGTTCTTTCAAAGGCTGTATTTACTATTTATATAGCTTTTGCATTATTTAAAAAAAACGATGGCATTTATTTAACCTATAATCACCTTAAGATAAAACCAAAACTGCTTAAAAAGATATTAAAGGTTGGAGTACCTTCTTCATTAGGACAATCTGGAGAGGCTTTGGGATTTATTGTATTAAATATGTTTATAGTTTCATTTGGGGATGATGTTATTACTGCTTTTGGCCTTGGAAATAGAATAAATTCAATTTTCATGATGCCTGCCATGGGTATAGGAGGCTCCCTTGCTTCTATAGTAGGACAAAATATGGGAGCAGGAAATATGGATAGGGTAAAAAAAGCTTTTAAATCTGCTAATATAATGTCCGTTTCAATTTTAATTGTTGGCGGTATCATAATGTTTTTTACATCAACCCAGCTGTTAAGTCTTTTTTCAAAAAGTCCTAATATTTTAAAGGAAGGTTCATATTATCTTAAAATATTAGCTATTGCAAGTCCTTTAATGGGAATATTTCAAGTGTGTGTAGGAACATTTCAAGGCTCAGGGCACACATTATATGTAATGATAATGGAGCTTACAAGACTTTGGTTAATAAGGATACCTCTCATTGTTATTTTTAAAAATTATACTAATTTTGGATCTGCCTCTGTATGGTATGCAATGGTAATAAGTAATTTGGTAATTTGCATTATTGGCATATTATTATATCGCTCAGGTAAATGGCAAAAAAAAGTGACGGAATAATTTATCCAATGGCTACCATCCGTAATACCCCGCTTAAGCGGGGTATTACGGATGCTGTATGGATTGGTTAGCCTAATTAATGAAACACTATAAAAAAATAAAGTATTTCTTTATTTGGATTTTACTCATATGAAGAATTGAAGTATAATTAAAATATTGTATTAAATGCAGAAGAAAGGAAAGATAATATGAATAGACGTTTTAAAGAGATATTGCTTGTTTTAATTGATGTTGTATTTATTAACGCTTCTATATTGGCAGGATATTTTATAAGATTTGATTGGAAAATACCAGCAAATGAATTTTTGCCCTATGAAAAAACCTTTATACCAATTACTATTATAATGATAGTAACGTTTTACGCATTTAAACTTTATAAAAGCATCTGGAGATATGCAAGTGTAGATGAGCTGGTTTATATTGTTCTTGCTGTTTCCTTTGGAACCTTATTTTCATTTATATATGGTGTATTAACTAAGTGTACACTTCCAAAAACAATATATTTTATAATGTGGGCCTTTGTAATAATATCATCAGGGGGAATAAGGTTTTTACGCAGATTAGTTTATAGCATGGAAATGACACCCAATGGTACCACTAAAAATGGCAAAAGAATTCTTATATTTGGGGCTGGAGATGCAGGTTCCATGGTTGTAAGAGAGATGAAAAAGCATCCTGAAATGGGCTATATTCCTGTAGGATTTATTGATGATGATAAAAGTAAAAAGGGAAAACAAATACATGGGATTGATATTTTAGGTAAAAGAGATGATTTACTAAATATCACTAAGGAAAAAAACATAGATGAAATTTTAATTGCTCTGCCTTCTGCAGAAAAGCAGGAAAAATCAGAGATTATAAGGCTTTGCAGTAAAACAGGATGTAAGCTTAAAACTCTCCCTGGAATATATGAGCTCATTGGTGGGAATATAAGTGTAAGTCAAATTAGAGATGTTGAAATTGAAGATTTATTAGGACGAGATCCTATAGAATTAAATATTGATGAAATTGCAGGGTATCTTACAAATAGAGTTGTTATGGTAACTGGAGGCGGAGGCTCAATTGGGTCTGAGCTTTGCAGACAAATAGCAAGGTTTAATCCTAAAAAACTTATTATACTTGATATATATGAAAACAATGCTTATGATCTTCAAATGGAGCTCAATTATGATTGGCCTAATCTTGATAAGGAAGTTATAATTGCATCTATAAGGGATAAGAAAAGGTTAGAAGAGATATTTAATGAATATCATCCTGATGTGATTTTTCATGCTGCAGCCCATAAGCATGTTCCCCTTATGGAGATGAATCCTAAAGAAGCTATAAAAAATAATGTAGTAGGTACACTAAACTTAGTGGAATGTGCTGATAAATATGGTGTTAAAAAATTTGTTCAGATTTCAACTGATAAGGCTGTAAATCCAACAAATATAATGGGAGCTACAAAAAGGGCTTGTGAGATGATTATACAGGCCATTGACAAGGTCAGCAAAACTGAATTTGTTGCAGTTAGATTTGGAAATGTACTTGGAAGTAACGGAAGTGTTATTCCGCTTTTCAAAAAACAAATTAAAGCAGGAGGCCCTGTAACTGTAACTGATCCTAATATTACAAGATTTTTTATGACCATTCCTGAGGCTGCACAGCTTGTTATTCAAGCTGGAGCTATGGCAAGGGGCGGCGAAATTTTCATACTTGATATGGGTGAACCTGTAAAAATTGATGATCTTGCAAGGGAATTAATAAGGCTTTCAGGGTTTGAGCCTGATGTTGATATAAAAATAAAATATACTGGGCTTAGACCTGGGGAAAAACTTTATGAAGAACTTCTTATGTCAGAAGAAGGGCTGCAAAATACTAAACATAAGAAAATATTTATTGGAAAACCTGGAGATTATGATTTTGATGAATTAAAAGAAAAAATATATAATCTTCAAAGTAAACTTGACTGTGATGATGAGGAAATTTTTAAAGGTATGGAAGAATTAGTACCAACTTATAAAAGAAAGAAGGAAGAGAATTAAAATGGAGGTTAAATTATTAGATTTAAGAGCACAATATGAAACTATTAAGGACGAAATAAATAATGCAGTTATTAGTACCATCGAATCAGGCAACTATATATTAGGACCAGAGGTAAAAAAGCTTGAGAAGGATATAGCAGATTATTGCGGCGTAAAAAATGCCATTGGTGTAGCTAGTGGAACCGATGCACTTTTACTTACTTTAAGGGCTTATGGAATTGGTGAGGGCGATGAGGTTATAACAACACCATTTACATTCTTTGCTTCCGCTGAAACAGTATCCATGCTTGGAGCAAAACCAGTGTTTGCAGATATTGATAAGGATACCTATTGTATAGATGCAAATAAAATAGAAGAAAAAATTACTGAAAAGACTAAAGCAATTATTCCAGTGCATATATTTGGTCAGCCTTGTGATATGGATAAAATAATGGAAATTGCTAAAAGACATAACCTTATTGTAATTGAAGATGCTTGTCAGGCTATAGGCTCAGAATATAAAGGAAAAAGAGCAGGTTCCATGGGCAATGCAGGATGCTTTTCCTTTTTCCCAACTAAGAATTTAGGCGGATATGGTGATGGAGGAATGGTAGTTACAAATGATGATGAGATTGCTGATGAAATTAGACTCCTTCGAGTTCATGGCATGAGACCTAAATACCATCACTTAGTGCTTGGATATAATAGTAGATTGGATGAGATTCAGGCAGCGATTTTAAATGTTAAGCTTAAATATTTAGATGGATGGAACAATAAAAGAGCAGAAAATGCTGAAATATATAATGAGCTTTTAAAAGGAACTAAATGCAAAACACCTTTCAAGGCAGATTATGCAAAACATATTTACCATCTTTATATTATACAGCATGAAAAAAGAGATGAATTAATCAGTTATTTAAAAGAAAACGGGGTAGCAACAGGAATTTATTATCCTATTCCACTTCATCTTCAAAAGGCATATGAATCCCTTGGATACAAGGAGGGTGATTTTCCTATAGCTGAACATGCAAGCAAGAGGACTCTTGCAATTCCTTTTTATCCTGAAATAGATAGAAAGACTCAAGAATATGTTGCTGATTTAATAAAAAAGTTTGACTTAAAGAATTGCTAAGAGTAAAATATTCATGAAAAATTTTTAACAATAGGAGGTTTTACAATGACTATAAAGGAAGAGCTTTTAAATAAAATACAAAATAAAACAGCTGTAATAGGTGTTGTAGGTCTTGGATATGTTGGACTTCCGCTTGCAGTTGAAAAAGCTAAGGCAGGATATAAAGTGATAGGATTTGATGTCCAAGATTCTAAGGTTAAAATGGTAAATGAGGGGCATAATTATATAGGTGATATAGTAGATAGTGATTTAAGTAACCTTGTAAAATCAGGGAAGCTCAGTGCAACTACAGATTTCAGCTTTGTCAGCGGTGTAGATGCAGTTGCAATTTGTGTTCCAACTCCACTCGATATATATAAGCAGCCAGACTTATCCTATGTAGTAAATTCATCAAAGAGTGTTGCAAAATATGCTCATAAAGGAATGCTTGTAATACTTGAAAGTACTACATACCCTGGAACTACAGAGGAAGTTTTAAAGCCTATATTTGAAGAAAAAGGATTAAAATGTGGTGAGAATTTTTACCTTGCATTTTCGCCAGAAAGGGTTGATCCAGGTAATAAGCAGTATAAAACTAAGAACACTCCTAAGGTTGTAGGAGGGTGTACACCAGATTGTACTGAAGTTGCTGCAGCACTTTATAGAAATGTCCTTGAAGAAGGCGATGTATATACGGTTTCATCTCCAGCTGTTGCTGAAATGGAGAAAATATTTGAAAATACATTTAGAAATATAAATATTGCTCTTTCAAACGAGATGGCAATACTTTGTAAAAAGATGGGAATAGATATATGGGAAGTAATTGACGCAGCAAAGACAAAGCCATATGGGTTTATGGCATTTTATCCTGGACCAGGAATTGGTGGACACTGCATACCGCTTGACCCATTTTATCTCTCATGGAAGGCAAAAGAGTATGATTTTTATACAAGACTAATTGAAACTTCAGGTGACATTAATGATTATATGCCTCAGTTTGTTGTTGAAAGCGCTATGGAACTATTAAATAAAGCTAAAAAGCCAATGAATGGTGCTAAGGTTTTACTTCTTGGGGTAGCATATAAAAAGGATATTGATGATTTAAGAGAATCACCAGCACTTAAGGTTATAGATAATCTTGTTAAAAATGGTGCAAAGGTATACTATAATGACCCATTTATTCCATCCTTTAAACGCAATGGAATAGAATATAAATCTGTAGAAATTGATAAATATATTGATGACGCAGATATTGTAATAATTACAACAGATCATTCCTGCTATGATTATCAGGATATTGTAAATAGAGCCAAAATAGTGTATGATACAAGAAATGCAACAAAAGAAGTTAAAGAAAACAGACAAAAAATAAATAAACTGTAATAAATATCAGGCTAAGCGAAAGTTTAGCCTGCTTTCAAATTATCATAAGTTTTGGAGGTATAAAAATGAAAAAGCTAAGATTTGCAATTATAGGATGTGGAAGAATTTCTTATAAGCATATTGAGGGTCTTATTAATAATAGAGAAGAAGCAGAGCTTGTTGCAGTTTGTGATATTGATATAAATAAGGCTGCTAAAAGAAAAAATGATTATGAGTCTTCTATTAAGGATGCAAAAGTTAAAACATATATGGATTATAAGGAAATGCTAAATAAAGAGGATATTGATGTAGTAACAATTGCTACTGAAAGCGGATATCATCCTCAAATTGCAATAGACTGCATGAATGCAAAAAAACACGTTATTGTTGAAAAGCCAATGGCACTTTCAACTTTAGATGCAGATAAAATGATTGAGACATCTCATAGGAATAACGTTAAGCTTGCTGTGTGCCATCAAAATCGATTTAATAAGCCAATTCAGCAGTTAAGGCATGCTTATGAGGAAGGAAGATTTGGAAAGCTTGTAAATGGAACTGCAAGTATAAGATGGAATAGAGGAATGGACTACTATAGGCAGGCACCTTGGAGAGGAACATGGGAGCTTGATGGCGGTACACTTATGAATCAGTGTATTCATGATATAGATTTACTTCAATGGATGATGGGCGGAGAGGTTGAATCTGTATACGCTCAAACAGGAACATTTTTAAGGGATATCGAAGGCGAGGATTTTGGCTCAGTTATAATAAGATTTAAAAATGGTGCTATAGGCATGATTGAAGGCAGTGCTTGTGTATATCCTAAAAATCTTGAAGAAACCCTCAGCATATTTGGTGAAAAGGGTACTGTTGTAATTGGCGGTCTTGCTGTAAACAAAATTGAAACTTGGAGATTTGAAGATGGCAAGGATTCTGAAGATGAAATATTAAAGGCTCAGGAAGGAGATCCTGATACTGTTTATGGCTTTGGGCATACCCCGCTTTTTAAAGATGTCATTGATGCAATAAATACGGGGAGAGAGCCACTTATAAATGGAGAAGAAGGCAAAAAAGGTATGCAAATTGTCCTTGCTGCTTATAAATCACAAAAGACAGGCATGCCTGTAAAATTCCCTATGGGAAACTTTGCTACAGTAGATATGAAGTAGGTGATTTAATGAATTACATTTCAGATAAGGCAATTATTGGAACTGACAGCAAAATAGGTATGTTTTCTGTTGTAGAGGACAATGTGGAAATTGGTGAAGGATGTATAATTGGGCACAATGTTGTTATTCATGCTGGTACAAAAATAGGAAATTATGTTAGAATTGATGATAATGCAGTTGTTGGGAAAAAGCCAATGAGGGCAGCAAATAGTATATTTAAGGATGAAAAGGAACTTGAGCCTGCAGTTATTAGTGATGGATGTATGATTGGTACAGGTGTCATAGTATATGCATGCTGCAGCATTGGAAAGGCAACACTTATTGCTGATATGGCAACGGTTAGGGAAAATGTAATAATAGGATGCAAAACTATAATTGGAAGAGGAGCAGCAGTAGAAAACTTTTGTAAGGTTGGCTCAAATTGCAAGATTGAAACTAATGCATATATTACAGCTTATTCTGAAATTGAGGATAATGTTTTTATTGCGCCGGGAGTAGTAACATCCAATGATAATTATGCAGGACGTTCAAAAGAAAGATTCAATCATTTCAAAGGTGTTACAGTAAAAAAAGGTGGAAGGATAGGGGCTCAGGCTACTATACTTCCTGGGAAAATTATTCAAGAGGATGGACTTGTGGCTGCAGGAAGCGTTGTAACAAAAGATGTAGAATGTGAAAATGTTGTTGCTGGAAATCCTGCGAAATATTTAAGAAAAGTACCAGAAGAGCAATTGCTTAAGAATCAATAAAACTTCTTATGCAAGCAACTTTAGAAACTTGATCTGATAGCGCATAGCACCCGTAAATATCTTAATGGGTGTTACGCCCCTGGATCGGTTTTTCTAAGAATTACCTTATCCGATGGCTACCATCCATCATAATATTTCAAATAATATATTTTAATATCATTGGGGGACTATAAATGGATAATCAATCGAAATATAAATCTAAATTAGGATTAGTTATAAGTTTGATAACAATAAGTTTTGTAGCATTAAATTATGTCTTTTATCCCAATCTTATTTTTGCTCAGCTATTTACTATTGCATATCTTATATTAATATATTTTTGCTTTAACGGCGGCGATATAAAAAAATATATGTATTATGTAACATTGCTCTTTTCTATAATCAATTTCAGCTTGACATTACCAATTAGTAGCAAGAAGAGTTTGTATTATTATTACATTACATTATTTATTTATTTTGTAATTGATATATCGGATAAAATAAAGACAAAACAGCATATTAAATTTAACTTTAAAAAAGCATTTAAAAGTAAATATTATAATTTTTTTATAATATTTATTGCTTATGTTGTTTTCAGCATAATATTAACAGTGGATAAAAAGCTTGGATTACGTACAGTATTTAATTATTTTATAATGTTTTTTTATACTGCAATGATAATAAAGGAAAATAAAAATTTAAAGGATGTAAAAGGAACCTTTAACTTTTTTAAACTTTTATATATAGGAATATTGTTTTTCGGGACACTTGAAGTATTTGGCATTAGATTTGGGATAAGAAATCATTTTGTTGAGTTAGGATTTAGTTTAAAAGAATATCCTTATTTAAACAAAATACCTGTATCCTTCTTTTTTAATCCAAACAACTATGCTGTGGTTTTAGTAATTGGGATGATAATTACTGCAATTTCATATTGCTATTCAAATAATAAAAACGAAAAAAGAATGCTCATTATTATATATGTAGCATCGCAAATAAATTTAATCTTTACAACTTCACGTACTTGTTGGATTACTATTTTTATTGCACTTTTTCTTTGCTATATTCTTTCTTTAATAAAGAAAGAAAAGAAATTGCAAAAGACTACCTTAAGCTATATTCTTTTAACATTTTTAATTTTTACAGTGCTATCTCCTATTCCATATTTTGAACCATACTATGGTAAATTCAATACGACTCCTATACTAAACAAATTAAATATAGTGCATATGGTGAAAAATCCTGATGCACCAGAGGCTAAAAAAATTAAATTAGGCGGTGAAGGCTCAAATAACGAGAGATTTACTTTAATTTATGATGTATTCCATGGAGTTTTTACTGAAAAACACTTTTTAGGATTTGGTGCTGGTAATATCAGCTGTTATATAAAATCAATGAATAATACTTTTGGTGTGCTAAACATTCATAGCCTTTGGTTTGAAATACTAGGAGACTTTGGTGTGGGAATTTTTGTTTACTATGTTTTAACATACTCCTTACTATTATTGGATTTATTTAAAAGTTGGCGTAAAAAAGAGCAAGGGGATATAAAGAATTATACATTGATGACACTTGTATGTCTTTTTGCTTTTGTTTTCTTAGTTTTTGCTCCAAGTACTGTAGTAGCATATGTACCATATTGGACAGTTATTGGAATATCATTTGCTTTGGTATTAAATAAAAAAAGTATTGAAGGGGAATAAAATGAATGTTCTAATCGTTACAAGCTGGTATCCTAATGATAAGTCTCAAATAGCAGGAGTCTTTATTAAGGAGCAAGCAAAAGCTTTATTAACGGTAGGATTAAATCCTATTGTTTTATTTCCTTATGATGGTTCAATAGGTAAAAAGCAGCTCAAATATAATATTGAAGACGGAATACCTACTTATAGAGCTAATACAGATTATATGAAAAACAGCTTTATTTCGAAGGGCAATAGCCTGATTAAAACTAAAAAGTTGATTAAAAAAGTAGTGATAAAAGAGGATATAGATATTATACACAGCCATGTTTGCTATCCATCAGGCTTTGCAGTTTATTTTTATTCTATATCTTCAAAAATTCCTTATGTTATTACCGAACATATGTCTACAATTTATAATTTCCAAAAAAAGTTTTATAATAGACTCCTTTTTAAAAAATCATATAAAAACGCAAGGAGAGTTATTACTGTAAGCAGCTTTCTACGGGATGAGCTTAAAAATATGGGTTTCCGCTTTAATAGTGAAATTATCCCTAATGTTGTAGATGCTGCTGATTATGAAATTAGCAAGAAAAGCGATAAAAACAGTTTCAATATATTATTTATTGGAAGAATGGATGATGATGAGGTAAAGGGAATTAAATATCTTATTCCTGCCTTTGCAAATGCAGTTAACAAGAATAAGGAATATGATTTAAAGTTAACTTTAGTAGGTGATGGAGCTAAAAGAAGTGAATATGAAAAATTATCAAAAGACTGCGGAATTGAAAATAACTGTGAATTTGTTGGCAGGGTTTTAAAAAAGTCAATTCCTTATTATATTTCTAATTGTGATTTTTTAGTTCTTCCAAGCATCAAAGAAACCTTTGGAAGCGTATTAATTGAAGCAATGGCAGGGGGGAAACCTGTTCTTGCTACTAATTGCGGCGGACCAAATGATATTGTTAATAATAAGGTGGGCATATTAGTAGAAAAAGAAAATGTTAATGCACTTGAAAAAGGAATAGCTGATATGATTCAGCATTATGATGAGTTTGATTCAGATTATATTAGAAATGAAGTACACAATAAATACAGTTATGAGGCTGTAGGTAATAAATTAAAAAATTTATATTTAAATATATTAGAGAAATGATGGTGTGATATGAAGTTTGTAAAATCTGCAATTGCAACTTTTGCAACCAACATTTTAATGTTTGGTATTTCAGTAATAACTACTATAGTTACAGCAAGAATTTTAGGAACGGATGGAAAAGGAGTTATTGGTGTATCTAATACTGTAATTACATTTTCAATGATAATACTTGGATTTGGATTGGCATCTTCCAATATTTATTATATTGGGAAACATAGGGATAAGCTTAATGAAATAATTGGCATTAACTTTATGGTATTTGTATTTTCCATATTTGCCATGATTATATTTTATTTTTTGAACTTGAATTTTCATTTTAAAGCATTAAAGGGTATAGATAACAGCACATTTATCGTTGTTTTAATGATAGTGCCTTTAATGAATTTGAAATCTCTTTTAATCAATGTAATTTTAGGACTTCAGGAAGTAAAAAGCTATAACCTAATAAATATGTTGGATTCAATAGTTACCTTTACTTTACTTATGATATTTATTTTTAATTATAAAGATCCATATCATGTAATGGTTTCGGCGCTTATTTCATCGGTTATTATTTGTACTATTTTATGCTACATAATATTTTGTAAAAAGAAAGTAAAGCTAAAATATGATAATAATATATTTAAGGGAATAATAAAGTATGGATTTAAAGCGCAAATAGCAAATGTTGTACAGCTTATGAATTATAAATTGGATGTTCTCATAATTGGGGGATTATTGCCAATTGGTCAAGTTGGAATTTACACAACTGCTGTACAGCTTGGCGAAACTCTTTGGAAAATATCAGGCAGTGTTGGGACTATAATTTTTCCTATGACAAGCAGTAATGAAAATAGTTCAGATATGAAAGATTTCATAAATAAGGTAACAAGAGTAACATTTCATATAATACTTTTATGTGCTGTAATCCTTATTTTAATTAGTAAACCTTTAGTTAAACTGCTTCTTGGAAAGGACTTTGGCCCATCTGTTGAACCTTTAAGATGGATTATGCCCGGAATTGTGCTTTTTTCTATTTCAAATATTCTTTCAAGTTATATTGCAGGAATTGGTAAGATTGAAAAAAATATAATAGCGTCTTCAGCTTCATGTATTGTAACTGTAGTACTGGATTTTACATTAATACCACTTATGGGAATTAACGGGGCAGCCATTGCATCAAGTATATCTTATATGGTGTTCACTGTTATAATTGTTATATTTTATAAAAATATAACATCAAGTAAAATATCAGATATGCTGTTTTTGAAAAAATCAGATATTGTTGAATTGAAATGCAGAATTAAAACATTGATAGCATCCAAAAAAAGAACTGAAGGATAGTCGGTGATTATATATGTATAAAAAGAAAAAAATATTAGCCCTTATACCTGCAAGAGGAGGCTCTAAACAGATTATTAATAAAAATATAAAGCTGCTATGCGGAAAGCCGCTTATTTCATATACTATTGAAGCTGCACTTGCGTCAGATTATATTGATGATGTGGTTATATCCACAGATAGTGATTTAATAGCAGAAATTTCATTAAAGTACGGCGGTCAGGTGCCATTTATGAGGCCAAAAGAGCTGGCAGGGGATGAATCTAAAACAATTGATGTTGCAATTCATGCAATCAACGCATTGATAAAAATGGGAAGAAATTATGATTACCTTGTTTTACTACAGCCTACGTCACCACTTAGAACTAAAGATGATATAGATTCTGCAATTAAAATAATAATTGATGGTGATATAAGTTCACTTGTAAGTGTAAGAGAAGTTAAGGAAAACCCAGCTCTTATGCGAACAATTGAAAATAATAAATTAAAGAATATCATGGATTTTAATGGCAGCCTAAGAAGGCAGGATTTGCCTAAATATTATATTTTTAATGGAGCCATTTATATAAATAGTATCGACATGCTTTTAAAGCAAAAAAAGTTTGTTGATGAAAAAACTTATCCATATGTAATGGATTATGAAAGATCTATTGATATTGATGAAATTCTTGATTTTAAAATTGTAGAATTGATAATGGGGGAGAATAACCATGATTAATAAAACTGGAGTCTATATTATTGCTGAGGCAGGGGTTAATCACAATGGCGATGTAGGCATTGCAAAGAAAATGATTGATGCAGCTTCTGAGTGTGGAGTTGATGCTATAAAATTTCAAACATATAAAACAGAAAATATAGTTACTAAATATGCTGATAAGGCAAAGTATCAAAAATTAAATACAAAGAGCAATGATTCCCAATATGAGATGCTTAAAAAGCTCGAATTAAGTTTTGATAATTTTGTAGAACTTTCTAATTACTGCAAGGAGAAGAAACTTGAATTTTTGTCCACTCCTTTTGATTTTGAAAGTGCAGATTTTTTAAATGATATGGGTATAAAAGCTTTTAAAATAAGCTCAGGGGATATTACTAATATACCTTTTTTGCAGTATGTTGCTAAAAAAAATAAGCCAATGATTATTTCTACGGGTATGTCAAATTTAGGTGAAATAGAAGAAGCAATTAGGGCAATTAAGGATATGGGAAACAGCTCAATTTATATTCTCCACTGTACTTCAAATTATCCTGCAAAGCTTGAAACTGTAAACTTAAATGCAATAGATACATTAAAAGCTGCTTTTAAGCTTCCAGTTGGTTATTCTGATCATACGGAAGGAATAGAAATTCCTATTGCAGCTGCAGCTAAGGGAGCTTGTATAATTGAAAAGCATTTCACATTAAATAAGAATTCTGAAGGGCCAGATCATAAAGCATCCCTTGATGCAGAGGAGCTTAATGCTATGGTTAGGGCGATTAGAAATGTTGAAAAGGCAATGGGGGATGGAATAAAAAAATGTACAGCAGATGAAGAGGATGTAAAAACAGCTGCAAGAAAAAGTATAGTTGCATCAAGATTTATTAAAAAAGGGGAAATAATAAGGAAAGAGGACATTTCATTTAAAAGACCTGGCAGCGGAATTTCTCCTAAGGATTATAATTACATAATAAACAAAAGGGCTAAACGGGATATTGAAGAGGATGAACAAATCCATTTTTTAATGATTGAGGAGTGATTTTATGAGAAAGGTAGCAGTTATAACAGGTACCAGAGCAGATTATGGAATTTTATATCCTGTACTTAAGGCTATTGACAGCAGCCAAAATTTAAAGCTGCAGCTGATTGTTTGCGGTATGCATCTTTGCCCGGATTTTGGCATGACAATTAAAGAAATTGAAAAGGACGGATTTGAAATTTCTGATAAATTTGAAACGGTTTTTTCTTCAGATACAGGCTCATCTATGGCTAAAACTGTAGGGCTTTCAATCATGTACGCTGCTCAAAGTTTTGAGAGATTAAAACCTGATATAGTTTTAGTTTTAGGAGATAGGGGTGAAATGCTTGCTGCTGCCATTGCTGCATGCTATATGAATATTCCTGTAGCACATATTCATGGTGGGGAAGTATCCGGAACAGTTGATGAATCTATTAGACATGCTATAACAAAACTTTCTCATATTCATTTTCCCGCAACCGAAGATAGCAGGAATAGAATTATAAAAATGGGAGAAAAAGAGGAAAATGTATTTGTGGTGGGGGCACCAGGATTAGATGTGATTAAAAGCACAAAATACATATCAAGGGAAGAGTTTTTAAATAAATTTGGTTTAAAAGATGATAAAATTATTTTAATGACACAGCATCCTGTTACAACTGAAATTGATGATGTGGATTTTCAAATAAGGGAAACGCTTAATGCAATTGTTTCAATTGGAAAACAGACAGTTATAACTTATCCTAATAGTGACAGCGGTGGTAGAATGATAATAAGGAGAATTGAAGAGTATAGGCAAAAATACAGCTTTATAAAGGTTTATAAAAATTTATCCCAATATGATTATTTAAATTTATTAAATAATGCAGATGTTATGGTTGGGAATTCTTCTTCAGGCATTATTGAAGCTGCAAGCTTTAAACTTCCTGTGGTTAACATTGGAACAAGGCAAAATGGGAGATTAAGGGGAATTAATGTTATGGATGCAGCTTATTCGAGGAAAGAAATTATAAATGCAATAAATAAATCTCTTTATGATGATAATTATATAAAGAGTTTAGATAAATGCATTAATCCCTATGGCGATGGCAATGCAAGCGGCAGAATAGTTAAGATATTAAATGATATTAAAATAGACAGGAATTTAATTCAAAAGAAAATTACCTATTAAGAGGGGAAAAACATGGAGGATATAGTTTTAGTTGGAGCTGGTGGACACTGCAAAGTTATTATTGATATAATAAGAAGCAATAATAACTTTAATATTGTTGGTATAGTTGAAAACAATAAAGATTTAATAAAAAAAAGCATACTTGATATACCAATTTTAGGCAGCGATGAGATTTTAGCTGATATATATAATAAAGGAGTAAGAAATGCATTTAATTGTGTTGGCGGAATAAAGGATATCAGCGTTAGAAATAAAATAACCAGAAGATTAAAGGATATAGGCTTTAATATGCCCTTATTAGTTCACAGCACTGCTATTGTTTCACCTTATGCAAAAATAGGAGGGGGAACATGTGTTATGGCAGGAGCTGTAATAAATCCTGGGGCCTTAATTGGAGAGGATTGTATTATTAATACTTCATCAATAGTTGAGCATGAGTGTGTGATTGGAAATAATACTCATGTTTCACCAGGTGTTTGTATTGCGGGTGGTGTGATTATTGGAAATAATACTCATATAGGTATAGGCAGTTCTATAATTCAAGGGGTACATATAGGCAGTAATGTGGTAGTTGGAGCTGGTTCTGTTGTTATAAACAACATAAATGATAATACTACTGCAGTTGGTGTACCAGCTAAAATTATTAAATGCAGGTGAGGATTATGAATATAGATTTCAAAAAATATTGTATAAAAGAAAATGCAACAATAAAAGAAACTATGAAATTAATTGATGAGAATGTGATAGGTGCTGCAATTGTTGTGGAGGATGGCCTCAAAGTAAAGGGATTGATTACAGATGGGGATATTAGAAGAGCATTAATAAATGGTAAAAATATTAATGAAAGCATAAAAGGAATTTATAATAAAAATTATAAATATGTAAATAAATTTGAAAGCAAAAAAAGAGCAAAAGAAATCATGCTGAAATACAAAATAAGGCATCTTCCTGTTTTAGATGAGGAAGGTGTTTTAACTGATTTATACTTTTTAGACGACTTAATATCCTATAAAGAAAAGGATAATTATGTATTTATATTGGCAGGGGGGCGTGGGACAAGGCTAAAGCCTTTAACAGAAAAAACACCTAAGCCCATGTTAAATGTTGGAGATAAACCAATTTTACGAACTATTATTGAGCAATTTAAAGAATATGGGTTTAAAAATTTTATTATTTCTTTAAATTATATGGGTGATGTTATAGAGGATTATTTTAAAGATGGAAAACAATTTGATGTTAATATAGATTATGTCTGGGAACCAAAGAAACTTGGAACTGCAGGCTCAATAAAACTTGCTAAGGAAAAGCTAAATAAACCCTTTATTGTTATAAATGGTGATATATTAACTGGGATTGATTTTGATGATTTTTTAAATGATCATATGGAAAATAATAATGATATAACTGTTGGCTCAAGAAATTATGAGATGACAATTCCATATGGAGTTATTTCAACAAACGGAAAGTCCATAAAATCAATTGAAGAAAAACCTACATACAGCTTTTATATAAGCAGCGGAGTTTATGCTTTAAATCCTAATATTATTGATTATATACCAGATAATGTGCTATATAATATGACTGATTTAATTAAAGATGCAATACAGGATAATTTGAAAGCTGGAATTTACCATATAAAAGAATATTGGGCTGATATAGGACAAATTACAGATTATAAAAAAGCAAATGATGATGTTAATAAATATTTTTAGGAGGAAACCTTATGGAATTAAAGGGAAAGAAGGTTCTTGTAACAGGCTCTGAAGGGTTTATTGGAAGCCATTTAACAGAAAGGCTTGTTGAACTTGGAGCTAATGTTACGGCACTTGTGCAATATAATTCTTTTAATAGCTGGGGCTGGATTGATACATTTGATAAAAATGTTAAAGACAGTATTAATGTGGTTACAGGTGATGTTAGGGAATATGATGGCATGAAAAAAATTATAAAAGGCCAGGATGTAGTTTTTCACTTAGCAGCACTTATAGCTATTCCATACTCATATCTTTCACCAATGGCTTATGTTAAAACCAATGTTGAGGGCACTACAAATGTGCTTGAGGCCTGCTTAGAATATGGTGTACAAAAGATAGTTCATACATCTACAAGTGAAACTTATGGAACAGCTTTGTACGTTCCAATTGATGAAAAGCATCCTATGCAGGGACAGTCGCCCTATTCTGCATCAAAAATTGCTGCAGATAAAATGGCAGAAAGCTTTTATAGATCATTTAATCTTCCTGTTGCTGTAATAAGACCTTTTAATACATATGGGCCAAGGCAATCAGCAAGAGCTGTTATTCCTACAATAATATCTCAAATTTTATCAGGCAAAAAGACTATTAAACTTGGAAGTTTAAGTCCTACCAGGGATTTTAACTTTGTACTTGATACCGCAGAAGCATTTGTTAAGGTAGCAGAAAGTGACAACACTGTGGGCCAGGTAGTAAATGCAGGTTCAAATTATGAAATAAGTATTGGGGATGTTGCAGATAAAATAATTAAAGATATTAATTGCAATGTTAAAATTGAATGCGATGAAGAAAGGATAAGGCCTAAAAATAGTGAGGTAAATAGACTTTGGGCCGATAATTCAAAAATAAAAGAGCTGACAGGATGGCAGCCTAAATATACAATAGATGAGGGATTAAAGCTTACAATTGAATGGATTAAAAATAATATGCAGTATTATAAGACGGATATTTATAATGTGTAGGGGATGATAAAATGATACCACTTTGTGTGCCTGAAATAAGGGGAAATGAATGGAAGTATGTTAAGGATTGTATAGATACAAATTGGGTTTCATCTGTTGGAAGTTATGTTAATCTTTTTGAAGAAAAGTTTAGCAAGTTTGTCAAAAGTGAGTGCGCAGTTGTAACTATGAATGGGACAGCTGCACTTCATCTTGCACTTTTAACTCTTGGAATTGGTGAAGGGGATGAAGTAATTGTACCTTCACTTACATTTATTTCACCTGTAAATACTATAAGATATGTTGGTGCAACACCTGTTTTTGCAGATGTATGCAGGGATACTTTTGTTTTAGACGCAGATAAAATTGAAGATTTAATAACTGAAAAAACAAGGGCTATTATGCCTGTTCATATATATGGGCACCCTGCTGATATGGATAAGATTATGGAAATTGCAAGAAAGCATAATCTTTATGTTATTGAAGATGCAACTGAAGCATTGGGCTCTGAATACAAGGGGCAAATGACAGGAACCATTGGAGATATAGGGTGCTTTAGCTTTAATGGCAATAAATTAATAACAACTGGTGCAGGGGGAATGCTTGTTACCAATAACAAAGAATGGGGAGAAAGGGCAAAGTTTTTATCCACCCAAACTAAGGTGGTTACTGAAAATAAGGCCTTTTATCATCCTGAAATAGGATATAATTTTAGAATGCCTAATCTTCTTGCTGCCTTTGGAGTGGCACAGCTTGAAAATATCGAAGAATACATTAAAGCAAAAAGAGAAAATGCTGAGTATTATAATAAGCTATTAAAAAATGTTAAGGGAATTACACTTCCATGTGAGAAGCCCTATGCAAAAAACTGTTTTTGGCTTTACTCCATATTAGTAGAGGATGATTATGAAATTAATAGGGATGATTTAGTAAAAAAGATGAGTGAAAAGGGCGTTGAAACGAGACCATTTTTTATGCCTATTCACAATATGCCTCCATATAAGGACTTTAAACATGGTAATATGAATGTAACTGATGAGCTTTATAGGAAGGGAATTAATCTTCCAAGTTCAGTAGGGCTTAAAAAAGAGGATATAGAATATATATGCGAAATTATATGTAGAAGGTAGTAGCTATGGTTGAGCTGATATATAAATCAGGAATGGGAGAAGTTAGAAGGGGAAATAAAATAAGGGATATATCATCATATTTAGAGGGAGTCAATTCAAAGAGGATAGCATTTGAATATCTTTCAAACCTTGAAAAGCAAGATATAAATGGTGTATGCCTTGAAAATATTTATACCTATGATGGGATACCTCTCTATATTTTTTGTAGAAATTCTATATGCATTATAGTTGAAGAAATAGTAATCTGTACTATTATTTTAAAAAAGATTAATGATGAATTTGAAGATGACATATCAGTAAGGACAGATAGTGATATAATGTTTGATTTATGCAGTGATATTTTCAATATGAAATGTGAAAAGATAAAAGCTGAAAACAATTCTCTTAAGATCAATAAATTTAAATTTTTAAGAAGAATTGCGAAAGGATATTACGCATACTTAAAATATAAAATAAAAAAAAATAAAAAAGAAAATATCCTTATATTTTCTCATGTTGTAGCCATCAATAAGTTAATAAAAAATGGTAAAGAATATTATTATGATACTCAGCTTGGAGGCATAATAGACGGATTAAAAAATGAGTATAACATTATGAACTTCCAGCTTTTAAGCAGTGTAAGCCTAATTGATAAAGCTTTAAAATATAAGGAGGATGTAATTCCATATGAGCTTTTTATAGCATACAAAAGGCAGATAAATGACAAATTAATAAATAAAAATTTGATTGAGGATAATACAAAGGCTATTCATTCCATGGATTTTAATTTTGAAAATATTGATTTGAAAAATATAGTTATAAAGTATGCTTTTGCAGATTTTAAATTTCAATGCTTATCATATTTAAAAGAAATTCTTGCAATGAAGAAATTAATCAAAAAAAATAAGATTAAAAAATGTATAGTGATAGGTGAGGGCGACAGGGGAAGATGTATTATTACAGCAGGGAATATGTGCGGCATAGAAACTTATGCCTTGCAGCATGGTACTATAAGTGAAACTTCTTCTGCATATATATATAATTTAAAGCGAAATTTCCCAATTGTTCCATCACGAACATTTGTTTGGGGAGAGAAGTATAAGAGCCTTTTAATAAACCACAATAATATGTATAATGAAAATAATGTAATTGTATCAGGACAGCCAAGGACTGATTTATTATTTAAAGATAATTATCACACAAAGAGCGATGCTCATGAAGAAATAAGAATTTTATATGCTACACAGGCTACAAGTTATATGGAGGATCTTGTCTATCCGCCAACTGAAATGCTGTTTAAATCAATAAGTAACCTTAATAAAAAGTATGAATTGATTATAAAGCTTCATCCAGGAGATTTTCATGTATCAGACTATGAAAAGATGATAAAAAAGTATGAAATAAGAAATGTTAAGATAGTAAGAGAATCAGATTTATATGATTTAATAAAATGGTGTGATGTCATTATAACAGTTCATTCTACGGTGGCTGTAGAAGGGGCTATTTTTAATAAACCTTCAGTTTGCATTCTTTTATCTAAATATAATGATGTTGCAGAATTCGTAAAAGATGGTGTCTCATTGGGGGCAAGAAATGAAGATGAACTAAGAAATATTTTATTAAATATTAAAGATAATAATAATAATGAAAAAATGCAGCAATATTTAAAATACAATTTTTATAAAATAGATGGTAATGTAAACCAAAGAATTTTAAACATTATCAAGTGAATTCAATGGGGGACTTTGCCCACTGAAGCAAAGAGGTGGAACTCTATCCTTTAGAAGGTGAAGTCTTGAAAACAGATAAATATTGCGATATTAATTTTCAACTTAAGATGTGAGGGAAAAAAATGAGGAATAGGAATATACTTATAATTGCTTATTATTATCCTCCTAAGGGCGGTGCTGGTGTTCAAAGAACTGCAAAGTTTGCAAAATATTTAAGTAAGTATGGGTTTGATGTTCATGTTTTGACTGTAAAGGAAGATAAAAAGGGGCTTATAGATGAATCACTAAAAATTGATATTAAGGATGATATTAAGGTTTATAGAACAGATATTGATGAACCAAATTTTATAGATAAGCTGGTAAATATAAGCAATAAAAATATAATGGATAAGTCTTCAGAGAAGGCTATAGTAAAAAGTTCAGATGATAATAATAAATTTTTTTATAAATTCAAAAAGAATTTAAGAAATTTCGCTAAAAAAATATTTTTAGATATATATAATTTGATTTATGTTCCAGATGATAAAAAAGGCTGGATTAAATATGCAGTTCCTGAAGCCAAAAAAATTATAAAAGAAAACAATATTGAGCTTATATATACTACATCATCACCTTATACAACTCATATGATTGGCTATGAGCTTGCAAATGAAATGGATGTTAAATGGATTGCAGATTTTAGGGATCCTTGGGCATCTAATCCATTTGTAAGCTATAGTTATGTTATACAAAAAATTTACAATCGCATGGAATATAAAGTAGTTAATAAGGCAGATATGGTTATAAGCGTTAGTAAGCCAATTATAGATGATTTTATAATTAGATATCCTAAAATGAACCCTGAAAAGTTTGTAAAAATAACTAATGGATATGATGAAGAGGATTTTAAAAATTTAGACCTATCTATGGGAGATAATAATGAATGCTTTACAATTTTATATAATGGTACAATGTATGGAAAAGAAACGCCAAATAATTTGTTTAGCGCAATAGATAATTTATTGAGTGGAAATAAAATTGATAAAAATAAGTTTAAGATAAAATTTGTTGGAAATATTGGACATAGTCAAATGGATGTTTTGGAAGAGTATAAGGAAAAGTATCCGAAAAATATTGAACGTATGGAGTATATAACTCATAAGGAAAGCCTTAAAGAACTATGCAAGGCTAATGCACTTCTTTTAATTGTTGATGATGAGCCTGGTAATGAGGGAATATATACAGGTAAGATTTTTGAATATATAAGGACTGGTAAGGATATTTTAGCAATTGTGCCTGATGGGGTAGCAAAAGATTTAATTATAGAAACAAATACTGGATATATTGCTTCTCCACTAAGTGTTGATGAAATTGAAAAAATAATTTTTAAAGCCTATGAAAATTTCTTCGATAAGAAAAAAGAGATAGTACCAAACTATGATAAGGTGAAAAATTATAGTAGGGAAAACTTAGCATTACAATTAATATCTTATATTAATAAATTTTTTTAGGGGGGCGTAGCAAATGAAAATTATAACAATTATTGGGGCAAGACCACAATTTATTAAGGCAGCAGCTGTATCAAAAGAACTAAGAATTAATAATACTGAAAAAATTATTCATACAGGGCAGCATTATGATAGTAATATGTCGCAGGTATTTTTTGAGGAATTAAATATCCCTATGCCGGATTACAATTTAAATATTGGTTCGGGAAGCCACGGATTTCAAACAGGTAATATGTTAATCAAAATTGAGGAAATTCTTGAAGAAGAAAAACCAGACTGCATTTTAGTGTATGGAGATACAAACTCCACATTAGCTGGAGCACTTGCTGCAAGTAAGCTTTTAATTCCTGTTGCTCATGTTGAAGCTGGGCTTAGAAGCTTTAATATGAAAATGCCTGAAGAGCAAAATCGTATACTTACAGATCATATATCCACATATTTATTTGCACCTACAGAAGTAGCTGTAAAAAATCTCAGCAAAGAGGGAATAACTAATAATGTGTATAATGTAGGGGACGTAATGTATGATGCTGTTTTACACTTTAGTAAATTGGCTTTGCAAAAAACAGATGTGTTAAATAAGTTAAATTTAAACAAAGGTGAGTATATTCTTGCTACTATTCATAGAGCAGAAAATACTAATGATGTTAACAGACTTAAAAATATTGTTGAAAGTTTTAATGAATATAATGGCAAAATTGTAATCCCACTGCATCCGAGAACAAGAAAGTATATGAAGGATTACGGGCTAAAGTTTAGTGATAATGTTAAAATAATTGAGCCAATAGGTTATCTTGAAATGCTTGTTCTTGAAATGATGAGCCAAAAAATTGTTACAGACAGCGGCGGACTTCAAAAGGAAGCATTCTTTGCTAAAAAACCATGTATTACTTTAAGGGATGAAACAGAATGGGTTGAAACTGTTGAAAATGGATGGAATGTTTTAGTTGGAACAGATAAAAATAAAATTTTAGATGCTTTAAATAATTTTATTCCACTATCTCCACAAAAGAATTATTTCGGTGATGGGAAAGCTGCTAAAAAGATTTCAGAAATACTATTTAGAGGTTAATTATATGAAAATATGCTTTATAGGTGATGGGAGCAGTGTCCATTTAAAAAGATGGCTTAATTATTTTGTAAGTAAAAACCATGAGGTTCATCTTATTACTTTTACTGATTCTGATGTAAATGGGGTAGCAGTTCATAAGATAGGTAATTATGATATAAACTCAGATGGAGGGAATTATAAATATATTTTCTCATTGAATAAAATTAAAAAAGAATTGAAGGATATAAAGCCTGATATTGTAAATGCTCACTATGTTACAAGCTATGGTTTTATAGCAAGTATTACAAAAATATGCCCATTAGTTATTTCAGCATGGGGCACTGATATACTGGTAACGCCGAATAAAAATTTTTTGTATAAATTTATTACTAAAAAAGCATTAAAAAATGCTGATCTTATTACATCTGATTCAGAGTTTATGAGTAATGAAATTAAAAAGTTAGTTAATAAAAAGAATATTTTAACTGTGCCCATGGGAATTGAAAAGGAATTATTAAACGTGGAAAGAAAAGAAAATAAGGATGAAATAAATATATTAAGTTTAAGAACGGTAAATAAGAATTCCAATATAGATGTTATTATTAAAGCTTTTTACTTACTAATAAAGGAAGAAAAGATGAACAATATAAAGCTTATTATAACTAATGACGGTACTGAAATGGAAAATATTAAGAGCCTTATTTTAAAGTTAGGAATTGAAGATAGGGTAATTGTAAAAGGTTTTGTGCAAAGGGAAGAGCTTATAGAGCTTTTAGCTAAAGCACAATTGAATATTTCTATTCCAGATTCAGATTCAACTTCAGTGACATTGTTAGAATCTATGGCTTGCGGTTCTTTTAATATAGTATCCAATATACCTGCCAATACTGAATGGATTCAAGATAATTATAATGGATTGGTAATAAATGAAATCAATGAAAAAACATTAAAATCAGCAATGAAAAATGCTATTTTAAATGAAGAATTAAGACAAAAGGCTTTAGCAATAAATAAAGATATTATTAGCAGCAAGGCACTTTGGGAAAACAATATGAAATATGTTGAGGAGGAGTACTTAAAGCTGATTTAAATGCGGAGGTTTACATATGGAATCAGAAAAAATAATTAATGAGATAAAAAGTGAACTTAATCATAAAAGAATTCAACTTTTAATAAAAAGATTTTTTGATATAGTTTTTTCGATTTTTTTATTAATATTGCTAAGCCCATTATTTTTAATTTTAATAATATGGATAAGCATTGATTCCCCTGGAGGAGCAATATTTAAACAAATTAGAGTGGGAAAAGATGGGGAAGAGTTCACTATATATAAATTTAGGAGTATGGTAAAAAACGCAGATAAAATGTTTAATAAAGAAGTAAATGAAGATAATAAGGATACGTTTGTATTTCAGGAAAAGGATGACCCAAGAATAACAAGAAGCGGTAAGTTTTTAAGAAAAACAAGTTTAGATGAGCTTCCTCAGCTTATAAATATAATAAAGGGTGATATGAGCCTCATTGGACCAAGACCTGAGATACAAGAAATAGTAAAATCATATTCTGATAGGGATAAGATAAGGCTTTTAATGAAACCAGGTGTTTCAGGCCTTGCGCAGGTAAATGGCAGGGGAAACTTAGAACTATCAGAAACAATTAATTATGATATTGAATATATAGAAAAATTTTCATTGGCTATGGATTTTAAAATATTTTTTAAAACAATTAAAGTTGTTTTTACCAGGGAAGGGGCTTATTAAAAGTTTTTAAATGGAGGGCTTATGATGTGGTTAAAAAGATTATTTCATATTTTAATGTATTCTTTTTTTATAATTGTTCCATTGGTTCCTATTAAACTTAAAAATGCTTTTTTCCCAATTGCTTCAGATTCATTAATTGGTGGTCTTGCAATAGTTATTGGGCTTGCCTATTTGATTTATGACTATAAGAATACTAAGGATGAAATAAAAAGTTTATTTAAGGATAAACATTTTAAGATTTTAAGTATTTTTATATTATCGTTTATAATTTTAGGGACAATCTCAATTACTTATTCCTTTAGCAAAAAAGCAGCTATTTCAGAGGTATTAAGATTTTTAGAATATGTTATTATTTTTTATTTGATCATGATTATTGCTGATAAGGATTTTGTAAGGCGTGGATTTACAGTAATATATTGTACTATGATATTTGCTGCTATATTTGGAATTTTCCAGTTTGCGTTTGATTTTTCAAGCTTCTATAGTCCAAGTGTACCGCTTCATAGGGGGAGAGTATATTCCACATTTGTAAATCCTAACTATTGGGGTGCAGCAGTTAATATGATTATATTTTATCCTATTATTGAATCTATTGAAGACGAGGATAGAAAGTTAAATATTTCTATAGCACTATTATTTTTAGTTAATTTAGTACTAACTTTTACTCGTGGTTCTTGGATGGGATTTGTAGTTGGTATAATAGTATTGAGTATTGTAAAATATAGAAAAATGCTTTTTGTTATACCTGCAGGGGCTTTGGCAGCATATGCTATGCCTATAACAAGAAACAGATTCTTATCAATATTTAATTTTAGTGCAGATACAAATCGTGAAAGGCTGACACTTTGGAAAACTGGTTATACTATGTTTAAAGCTAATAAAATTAGAGGATGGGGTCTTGGAAACTATCAAGTTTATTATAAAAGTTTTGTGGACTCATATCATGAGCTTAGGCTTACAAATGAGAACTTAACGTCTACACATAACTCATATATAAAAATTATGGCTGAGCTTGGGATATTAGGTATTGTAAGCTTTTTAGGAGTATATTTATCGCTAGCCCATTTAACATATGTTGTATATAAAAACAGCAAGACTAAATATAAAAATATTGCATTAGCAGGTCTTGGATTTTGGGGAGCATATTTATTTCAAAACTTTTTTAATAATTTAATGTTTATACCGCAGCTAAATGTATTTGTATGGATTTTAACTGCGCTTTTATATAAAGGATATTTGCTTGAAAATGAGGAGGTAACAAATGAGTGAGGTTAAAGATGAGTATAAAAATGTAGCAATATTTGGGCAGGGCTATGTAGGGCTTCCACTTTCATTATCCTTTGCATTAAGGGGATGCAATGTTTATGGTGTTGATGTGGTAGAGAAACTTGTAAATGAGATCAATAATGGTATAACATATCATACAGAAAAATTTGAAGATAAGGGCATAAGGGAAATATTAAATGATGAATTAAAAAATAAGAGATATAGGGCTACTTTAGATTTTAATGAAGCAATGGATGTATGCAATAATATTATTGTAACTGTAGGAATTCCAATAAAAAATGGTGAATATGAGTTAAGCGATTTATTGGACTGCTGCAGAAAAATCGGGAAAAAACTTAAAAAGGGAGACCTTATTGTAATTAGAAGTACAGTTATCCCTGGAACTACTGAGGAAATAATTCTTCCTGCCCTTGAAGAAGAATCCCACATGAAAGCTGGTAAGGATTTCTTCCTTGCTTATTCATCAGAGAGAATTGCAGAAGGCAAAGCTTTTGAAGAATTTGCGTATATGCCCACTGTTGTAGCAGGTATAAATAGCGAAAGTGCTAAAAGAGCAAAAGAATTATTATCAGTAGTATGTAAAACGGAAATAATTACTGCAAGCTGTATTAAAGTTGTTGAGACGTCAAAAGTTTTTGAAAACGTGCAAAGGGATGTTAATATAGCTATGGTTCAGGAATTTGCAAGATTTTGTGAGGCTATAGGAATTGATACATTTGAAGTAGTAAATGTTGCCAATACACATAAAAGGGTTAAGCTTTTAACACCAGGCCCAGGTGTGGGCGGATACTGTATTCCAAATGCATATTATTATATTGAACCTAAGGCTAAAGAGGCTGGAGTAAGCCTTGACATCTTAAAATTATGCAGGCATAAAAACGAAATGCTTCCTGAAACTATTGTAGATATGTTGGATGGACAAGCAAAATCAGCAGGGAAAGAGCTTAAAAATATGAAAGTTGGAATTTTAGGAATTGCTATGAAAGACTATTCTAATGATGATAGAATTAGTCCTCCTATTGAAATAGCAAAGATATTAAAAGAGCGCTGCTTAAAAGTTGAAGCTTATGACCCTGTAGTACCTTCAAAATATGATTTTAAAGTAAATAGTTTAAAACAAGCTGTAAGTGATAAGGATGCAGTTATGATTTTAGCAAAGCAAAA